>Ga0193751_1000063_pt1 | contig 94438 bp, 108 predicted proteins | sample L1c2metaG_FD_143050 | JGI IMG/M metagenome (GOLD analysis project Ga0193751, IMG submission 143050) | Soil microbial communities from a riparian zone of the East river system, Colorado, United States - L1c2 | ecosystem: Environmental > Terrestrial > Soil > Riparian zone | place: USA: East... | reverse complement strand
GAGGTCTGGGCGCCGGAACAGCAAGGCGCCGACCAGGATCACCATGTTCGGGTTGCGCCGCGCGGTGATCAGCCGGAACTGGCTGTCGATCCGCTTCCACACGTGAATGTGCATCCCCCCGAAGCGGCGCATGAAGATGCCTTCGATCACGCGCTGCGCGACATAGCCGCCGACGATCGCCCACAGCACCATGGTCGCATCGATCGGCGTGAGCGGCCGGCCGTAGGCGGTAAGGCCGTGCTCCCACGCCCACCACCAGAAGGGCGGGTGGATGAGGTCAATGCCGTGATCGAACACATTGCCCGATTTGGACGAAGCGCCGGTGCAGCGCGCGAGCTTTCCGTCGACCGTGTCGAGCACCATGAAGATGAAGCCCGACAAGACGCCCCACCAATATTGCCCATGCCAGAAGAACCAGAAGGCGAGCACGCACAGGATTGCACCCACCAACGTGACGAAATTGGGCGTGAGTCCCGCCTGCGCCGCCCAGCGCGTCAGATAGAAGGCGGGCTTGCGCCACAGGTAGAGCGTCAGAATGTCGGTGACGCCCTTGTACGAGGCGTCGTAGGCGGCGCGCTCGACCGGCTCGGGATCGGCAGGATCGAGCGGCAGCACGAACGGGCGGTCGCGCTTGCGAAGCTCGGCATAGTTGAGCTCGGCGGTCTCAGCGGCCAAGGGCTCGTAGCCCGCAATCGCCTCGCCACGTTCGAGCGCGGCAACGACCGCCGAGGCGTCTCCGTCTGCCGGAACGTTCGCGATCACCGGCCTTCCGGCGAGTGTTAGGACGGTTCGCGGCCTCGCCTGCATCGCTTTCAGCCACGCCGGGTCCCACGCATAAGCGAGGCTCGCGACAAGCGCTGCTCGGCCTGCAGCGACGTGTTCGGCGCCTTCAAAGCCCGCATTGGCCGCAAGACGGCGGGCGCGGTCCCGCGCGTCCATCCCGAACGGCCGCGCCGGGTTTGATCCCACGGGCACAAACAGCAGGATTTCGTCGCTGATCATCGCGGGCGGCATAAAGGGCGCGAACGGGGCAGGAAAGTGCGGACCCACGCCTTCTCTTGCCCCTCTGGCGCATTTCGCGCATCAATCCGCTTCGAATGGCCGATCACGACCATCCACAGGGGGAAGACGCGCACGACGCGCACGGCTCGGTCTACCGGGTCGCCGGCGCGCTGACGATCACGCGCGCGGCGACGACCCAGCGCGAAATCGACGCGCTGCCCGATCCGCTGACCATCGACCTGTCCGAAATCGAGCGCATGGACACAGTGGGGGCGTGGATCGTCTACCGCACCGTCCGCGACCGCCACGCAGAAGTGATCGGCGCCAGCCGCGACGAAGTCAGCTTGCTCAAGCAGGTCGGCGAGTTCGACCACCCGGTGAAAGTCCACCCGGAAGAGCAAGCAAGCTTCTTCCGCGTGCTGAGCGAAATCGGCGAATGGATGGCCGACATCGGAACCACTTTGCTCGGCCTGCTCGGCTTCTTCGGGGCGACGCTGATCGGTTCGGCCAATGTGATTCGCAGGCCGGCGCGGCGGTTCCGGCTGAACGCGGTGGTGACTCGGTTCGACGTGGTCGGCGTGCGCGCGCTCGGGATCATCGGGCTGATGAGCTTCCTCATCGGCATCGTCATCGCGCAGCAGGGCGCCGTCCAGCTCGCGCAGTTCGGTGCCGAAGTCTACACCATCAATCTCATCGGCCGAATCACCGTTCGCGAGCTCGGCGTGCTGATGACGGCGATCATGGTCGCGGGCCGGTCGGGGTCGGCCTTCGCCGCGCAGATCGGCACGATGAAGATAACCGAGGAGATCGACGCGATGCGCACGATCGGCGTGTCGCCGGTCGAGGCGCTCGTTATCCCGCGCATGATGGCGGCGATCGTCATGATGCCGCTGCTCGCCTTCTGGGCGATCGTCACCGCCCTCCTCGGCGGTGGGCTGTTCGTGTGGTTCGATCTTACAATCCCGCCGCTGACCTACATCCAGCGGCTCCAGGAAGTGATTCCGATGACCGACCTGTGGATCGCATTGATCAAGGCGCCGGTGTTCGGCTTCATTATCGCGCTCGCCGGCTGCTTCCAGGGCATGCTCGTCCAGGGCAACAGCGAGGAGGTCGGTTCGCGCACCACCACCGCGGTCGTGCAGTCGATCTTCCTGGTCATCGTGCTCGACGCGGTGTTCGCGGTTTTCTTCAGCTCGATCGGTTGGAAATGACTCCGAAAGACTGCGATCCGATCATCACCGTTCGCGGCCTGGACAATGCGTTCGGCGAGCAGGTGATTCACCACGACCTCAATCTCACCGTGTGTCGCGGCGAGATTCTCGGCGTTGTCGGCGGATCGGGCACCGGCAAGTCGGTGCTGTTGCGCTCGATTATCGGGCTTCAGACCCCCGACGCCGGCGAGATCGAAGTGCTCGGCGAGAACATGATCGACCGCACCGAGGACGAAGCTAAGAACATTCGCCGCCGCTGGGGAATCCTGTTCCAGAACGGTGCCTTGTTCTCGACGCTCACCGTGGCCGAGAATGTCGAGGTCCCGATCCGCGAGTATTTTCCTTACATCGAGCCGCCGCTGCTCGACGAAATCGCATCATTCAAGATTGCAATGGGCGGCCTCCCCGCCGATGCCGGGCCCAAATATCCGTCCGAGCTGTCGGGCGGGATGGTCAAGCGCGCCGGAATCGCGCGCGCCCTGGCGCTCGATCCCGAGCTGCTTTTTTTGGACGAGCCGACGTCGGGTCTCGATCCGATCGCGGCAGCCGCCTTCGACCAGCTGATCCTTTCGCTTCAGCGGCGCCTGGGTCTCACGGTGTTCTTGATCACCCACGACCTCGACACGCTCCATTCGATCTGCGACCGCATTGCGGTGCTCGCGGACAAGCGGGTCCTGGGGGTCGGAACGATACCTGAACTATTGGCTTTGGATCATCCTTGGATACAAGAGTACTTTAACGGGCCGCGGGGGCGAGCTGCTGCCGCAAGCTATGAGCATGAGGTCGTGGCTTAATGGAAACGCGCTCCAATTACATAATGGTCGGCGCCGTGACGGTGGCCCTGCTCGCCGGCGTGCTGTTGTTCATCGTCTGGCTCGCGGGCCTCTCGAACAAGGCGACCAATTGCTACGACATTTATTTCAGCCAAGCGGTCGGCGGGCTCAACAAGGGCTCGAACGTCACCTTCTCTGGCGTGCCCGTCGGCCAGGTGAAGAAGATTTCGCTGCTTCCCAACCGCCCCGAATTCGTCTGGGTGCGGATCGAGGTTGATGAGCAGACCCCCGTTCTTCAGGGCACCACGGCGGAAATCCATGGCGTCGGCTTCACCGGTGTCAGCGAAATCCAGCTGACCGGCGCGACGCGCGGCAAGCCCCCAATCGAGCAGCTGGGTCCGCAGGGCTGCCCTGTCGTCCCGTCGAGCACGAGCGGAATTAGCGCGCTGCTCAATAGCGCTCCCGAGCTGATTGACCGCATCCAGCGCCTGACCGAGCGCCTGACCGAGCTCTTGAGCGACAAGAATCAGAATTCGATCTCCGATATCCTGGAGAACATCGATCACACCACCAAGGTGCTCGCCGACCGCGCGCCTGACCTAGCCGACACGATCGCCGACATGCGGGTAGCGGTGCACAACGCAGGCATTGCTGCACAGCGCATCGCCGCTTTGTCCGACAGCACCAACCACCTGGTGAACGAGGAAGGCCGGCCCGCGGCCCAGGATCTGAGGAAGTCGATCGCGTCGATCCAGGCGGCCGCGGATAATCTGAACGCGATGATCACCGACGCTCGTCCGGGCGTGCAGAATTTCAGCAAGTCGACGCTGCCCGAAGCCAATCGCCTGGTCCACGACCTGCGCGAGCTGTCGCAATCCCTCAAGGCCGTGTCCGACCGGGTCAATCAAAAGGGGATTGGCGGCACTTTGGGACCCGAGCAATTGCCAGACTATAAGCCGAGGAAACGCCAATGACGCTGCTGTCGCGTACTGTCATTCCGATCGCGCTCGCGGCCGCTCTCGGCGGATGCTCGCTCGGCGGAATGCTTGGTGGAGGCTCGAAGGCGCCAACCACCTTGCTCGACCTCACTCCGCAGGCTGCGGAACCGGCCGCGATGAACCGCACCGTCAATGCGGGACAGGCGGTGACCATCGCTGTGCCGCTGATGGCCAGGGAGCTTCGGACGGTGCGCGTGCCGGTCCAGCTCACCCCGACCGACATCCAATATGTCGCCAACGCCCAATGGGTCGATACGCCCGACCATTTGTTCCAGGCTTTGGTGGCCGAGACAGTGCGGCGCACGACCAATCGTGTCGTGCTCGATCCGGGCCAGGCGGCGCTCGATCCGGGGCTGCTGGTGACCGGCGAGCTTCGTCGCTTCGACTATGATGCGGCGAGCGGGCAGGTCATCGTCCAATATGACGGATCACTGTCCGCTGCCGGGGGCGGCCGGGTGGAAACGCGCCGCTTTACCGCAACCGCGCCTTCCGACGGCAGCGCCGGAAGCGTCGGGCCGGCGCTCAACGCGGCAGCGAACCAGGTCGCGACCGAAATCGCCAGCTGGATCGGGAATTCGTCGGGTTAAGCCAGGCTTTTCGAGACCTGCTCGAAGACGTCTTTCGACAGGCTGGGCGTCGACACGATTCGCTCCAACGCTCGGCGCATCAGCTCGGCGCGCTTGGGTTCGAACCTCCGCCAGCGCCCGAACGGCGGCACCAGCCGCGCCGCGACCTGCGGATTGAGCTTGTCCGCGGCGAGGATCATGTCGGCAAGGAACGCGTAGCCGCGTCCATCGCTCGAATGAAACGCCCAATGGTTGGCGCCGAATGTGCCAGCGAGCGCGCGTAGCCGGTTGGGGTTGGTGATCACGAAATCGGGGTGCTGGGCCAGGCGCAGCACCTGGTCGACCGTGTCGCTACGCTGCGCCGCGGCCTGAAGCGCAAACCATTTGTCTAGGACCAGCGCATCGCCCTTGAAGCGGGCGTAGAAGCCGTTGAGCGCGGCCTGACGCTCCGGCTGGTCGAGTGACACCAGGATCCCAAGCGCGCCCTGGCGGTCGGTCATATTGTCGGCCCGGTCGAACTGCGCCTTGGCCAACGATGCCGCTCCCGGCTCGTCGGCGGCGCTGACCAGCCCCAGCGCCACGGTGCGAAGCCGGCGGATCCCCTTCGCCGCCGGCGATAGGTCGCCGCCGGCCGCGCCGTCGCTGCGATGCGCTGCGAGCAATGCGCTCTGGAGCTCGGCGCCGATTTGGCCACGCAGCGTTTCGCGTGCCGTGTGGATCGCATCGGGATCGACCAGGTCGAGACGGTCTGCGACCGGGCTTTCGCTCGGCAGCAGGATCGCTTCAGCCTTGAATGCGGAATCGAGCGAGTTGGACTGCAAAGTTGCGCCGATTGCGCGGATGACGGGCGAGGCGTCCACCGCTTCGCCCTTTGTGCTGGCGAGCAGCGCGCGCATCATCAGCTCCTGCATCGCCTCGTAGCGCGCGAATGGATCGGTGTCGGCCTGGGCGAGGCGCTCGAGCTCGTGCGGGGCGCGGTTGGCCTCGACGATGATCGGCGCCGAGAAATTGCGGTTGATCGACAAGAGCGGAACCTCGACGACATTGTCGAACGTCACGCTTTGCCGTGCGTCGCCGAGGACGATCAGCTGCTCGGGGCAGATTTCCGCGCCGCTGGTGTCGCCGATCAGCGCGGTCTTGAGCGGGATCGGCATCGGCTGCTTGACCGGCTGGCCCGGCGTCGGGTCCTCATGCTGCTCGAGATGCAGCGTCGCGGTCTTTTTCTCGGCGTCATGTTCGAGCCTGGCGCGGACCTTGGGCGTGCCGGCCTGGCTGTACCAGATCTTGAACGCGGAGAGGTCGACCCCGCTCGCATCTTCGAGCGCCTTGACGAAGTCGTCGCAGGTCGCGGCCTCTCCATCGTGGCGCGCAAAATAAAGGTCGGTGCCGGCGCGGAATTTCTCAGGGCCGAGCACGGTCGCGAACATGCGAATGAGCTCGGCGCCCTTATTGTAGACCGTCGCGGTGTAGAAGTTCGAGATCTCGATATAGCTGTCGGGCCGCACCGGATGGGCGAGCGGCCCCTGGTCCTCGGGGAACTGGACGGCGCGCAGCACCCGCACATCCTCGATCCGCTTGACCGGCGCGCTCCCGATGTCGGCCGAGAAGCTCTGGTCGCGGAACACGGTGAAGCCTTCCTTGAGGCTCAATTGGAACCAGTCGCGGCAGGTCACGCGGTCGCCCGACCAGTTATGAAAATATTCGTGGGCGACAACCCGGGCGATATTGTCGAAATCGGCGTCGGTCGCGGTCTCCTGGTCGGCAAGGATGTAGGCCGAGTTGAAGATGTTGAGGCTCTTGTTCTCCATCGCGCCCATGTTGAAGTCGGCGACGGCGACGATGTTGAACAGGTCGAGGTCGTATTCGCGGCCGTAGACCTTCTCGTCCCACGCCATCGCCAGCTTCAAGCTGTCCATCGCGTGCTGGGTCTTGGGCAGATCGCTTCCCCGCACCCAGATGGCGAGATCGACCTTGCGGCCGCTCATGGTCGTAAAGCTGTCGCGGTTGGGCTTGAGGTCGCCGGCGACGAGCGCGAACAGATAGCAGGGCTTGGGGAACGGATCGTGCCACTCGGCCCAATGGCACCCGTTTGCGGCTTCGCCGGCGGCGACGCGGTTGCCGTTGGAGAGGAGGATGGGGAACGCCTGAGCGTCGCCTTCCATCCGGACGTGGTACCTGGAGAGGACGTCGGGGCGGTCCGCGAAAAAGGTGATTCGGCGGAAGCCTTCGGCCTCGCACTGGGTGCAGAGCATTCCGCTCGAAGCGTAAAGGCCCATCAGCTTGGTGTTGGCGGCGGGGCTGAGCTCGACCTCGGTCTCGATCGTCGCCTGGTCGCCGGCCAGCTCGATGACCACCTGCGGCTCCTCCTGCCGCCATTGGCCGTCCTCACCGTCGACCTTGACCGAGAGCAGCCTCAAATCGTCGCCGTCGAGCCGCAGCGGGCGGTCGTGCGCACCGTTGCGCTCGACCTTCAGCCTCGCCTTGACCTGGGTGCGCTCGGCGCCGAGGTCGAAGTCGAGATGGATTTCGGGTACCCGCCAGTCGGGTGGCCGGTAACCCTCGCGGTGAATGGCGACATGGGCGGGCGAAAGCGGAGCTTCGGGAACGACCTGCGCGTCGGGAAGCGTGGTGGTGCGGACGTCGGGCATGGCGCGGGGCTTTAAGCTGCGCTGGTTAACGGAACAACCCGCGAGGCGGAGCGTCCGTGCGACAAGAGCGTTGAGCGCAAAATGACAGGCATAAGGAGGAATCCATGAGCGGCTTTGAGGACATTCGCGAGCATATGGACGTGATTGGCGCCGACGGTGTGCACATCGGCACCGTCGATCGCGTCGAGGACAACCGGATCAAGCTGATCCGCGCCGACAGCGGCCAGGCCCACACCGACCATCATCATTACATTCCCAAGGGCCTCGTCGCCGAGGTCGAGGGCGACAAGGTGCGTCTGACTGCCCGCGCCGACGTCGTCGCCGATTTGTTCGAGGAAGAAGCGAGCGGCCGGCCGATCGGCGACTGAACTGCTTGCGCCCCGGAGTGTCACTTTGGCCCGGATAGGGTAAGCTTTCTCCCGGGATGACGTTCCGGGGGAAGTGGTCATGAGGGGATCCATCCTGTGGGTCGCGGCGATGGCGAGCCTCGAGGCGTGCGGGCAATCCGACGGCGGCAATGTGGCAACCAATGCGACGGCGAACAGCGCGGCGCCAGCGGTCCAGCACCCGACCTACTGCTTCTACCCGGACGCCGCGACCAAGGGCTGGACGGCCTCGACCGGCAAGAGCGGCGACGTCACCGTCAAGGGCAAGGCGCACCTCGAGGACCGGCGCTACATGGGCGGGCTCGGCCAGGCGGAGATCGCCGGCGACAAGGCGAGCGTCTGGCTGACCATGGACCAGAACACCACCGGCTTCGGCGCGGTCGACAACTGGTGGGACGTCAGCCTGACCATTCCGGGCAGCGGCGCCGTCACCAGCGTCACCGTGATGTGCGGCAAGAAGATCGTCGCGACCCTGCCGGTGAAGCGAAAGGGCTGACGCGGCAGCTCTGCCGCTTGGCCGCATTCATTGCGCGGCAAGCTGGATGCCGACAGGGTGCGGGCATGCCGGCCGGACTGCCTGTCGCGATCGCCTTGCTCGCCCAATCCGCGAGTGCTGCCCTCGCGACGGCAAGCAATCCCGCGCCGGCCCAGGCGGTGAAGCCCATCTATGGCCCGGTCGCGCCGGTGCCGCCCAAGCCCAAGCCGGTCGTGGCGCCCAAGCCCGATCCTGCGTGCCAGAACCAGCAGCGCGAGCGCGAAATCGTCGTCTGCGCGCAACGGCCGCAGGGCTATCGCCTCAACCCCGACGTGATCGCGGCCAAACGCGCAATGCGCAGCGCCGGCCGGCCAACGCGGCCAGGACCGATCGCAATGAAGGACAATAGCTGCGCGACGGTCGGCCCGGCCGGCTGCTTCAACGCCGGGATCAACCTCATCGCCGCCGCGCTGACCGCGGCCGAGATGGCGAAACGGATCGCCCAGGGGAAGGAGATCGGCAGCATGTTCATCACCGACCCGCATCCCACCGAATACCAGCTCTATCTCGAGGCCAAGCACCGGCGCGAGGCGCAGGAAGCCGAAGCGGCGGCTGCCGCCAAGGCGAAGGCGACGGAAAAAGCCGTCACGAAATAAATGTGACGGCGGTCAGTTCGCCGGCGCGTGGGCGTAGCTGAGCACGCGCGACACGCGCCACTTCCCGTCCTGGCCGAGCACCCAGACCATCGCGAATTTCGCTTTGCCGACGAGCTTCTCCTCGCCCTTCGCGCCGTGACGCTCGTAGAAGACATGGTCGCCGACCTCCATCGCGCCCCAGCCGGGGATGGGGTCGACGCGGAGCGAGTTCGGTACCAGCACCCGGCGCGACCGCCAGGTCGTGGGATCCTCAAGATCCTTGCACCGTTGCTCATACTGGGCGACGAAATCCTCGGGCTTGCGGACATCGAACCCGCTCTTGTCGTGGTAGAATTCGACATCGTCGGTGAGCATCGCGCGGAACCGCGGCACGTCGCACTGGCTTTCGAAGAACAATTTGAACAATTCGGCGTCGGCCTGCTCGATCTGGCGGGTCAGCTCGGGTTGCGCCGGCACCGTGACCGGCGGCGAAGGGGCGGCGAGCGCAGCGGCCGCAAGGATCAGGGGCGCGAGCATCGGCGCGACTCCGTGTTAGTGTATTATGTCGAAAGCACTGTTGGATTGCGGCCTCAAGTAAACCTCCCGGTAACCGCGCTCGCGTAGGTTTGGGCGCGTGAGCAAGCATTGGGCACCCGAGGACGAGCGCAAGGGCTGGACTCCGGCCAAGGGAAGCGTGCGTCCCAAAAAGCAGTGGCCCGAGGGCGCGACAGCTGGGCTGGTCCTGCTTGCGACCGGGTGCGTGGCCCTGGGCGTGCTGCTCTACCAGGTCGCGGGCCCGCGCGACGTGTTCGCGCCTTAGGCATTTGGCGGCGCTAACCGGATCGTTACCAAAATGGAGTTAGTGCGCTTCGCATGAGCAAACAGTGGAAGCCGAATAAGAAAACCGTCGAGCTGGCGCCCGCGCGCCCGTCGCGCATCCGGCGCGACCCGGTGCGCGGTAACCACGCGGAGACCTTCGCCAGGAATGCGTGGTGGGAATCGCGCGAGTGGGAGATCCGGCTCGGCGTCATCGGCATCATCCTGTTCGCCCTCGCGATCAATGCGATCCTGTTCGGGGTCGGCCAGCTCTCGAGCCACTAGAGAGCGGCGCCGACCGCCGCGCTCTCGGCCGATGCGATCAGGCTGTTCAGCTCTTGAGGCAGGATACCGGGGGATTAGACGCTGTAGTGTTGATCATTGTGGCGGTTATCTCCATTCCTGGGTTCGTGGCGTCGCTATGATTCCAAACTGTTGCCCATGGGCTTCGAACATCGTGAGACAATTCTCTTAACACTGAGGCAGGCAGACGGACGAGCGGAGCAATCGATTCTTCCACAATTTTTTCATCGGCCGGAGACAGCTGTGGCACGACTGTCTCCACACTATCCGAGCGAGCGTTGTAGAGCTTCGCTCTCTCTCGAATGGGCTTATCACCGAGCTCTTTGAATGACCGATAGATTTCGCGAAAAACGGGCCCGTGTTCCCACGCCTCTATTTTGGCATTCGTTAGCTTTCGGCGGTACTGAACCAATGCCCGCTCGTAAGCGAAATAAGCGAGCTTATTGAGTGACATGTTAGTGACTGAGAGACCTCTCCGATCAGCGTAATCCAGAATCCAATTCGCGATTTCCCGAACGCCGTATGTACGCTCTTCGTTCATCTATTCCGCCGCCACTCCAGCCGCGGTGAACATGTCGGGATCGCCGTCGCCGGACGCTTCGCCAGCAGCATCGTTCGCCGCATCCGCCTTGGCCTTTTGCCGCCGGTCGAAATTGTCCCACACCTCGTTCCAATTGCCGCGCGTCGCGGCCTTGGAATATTCGGTCGCGCGGGTCTCGAAGAAGTTGGCGTGCTCGACCCCGTTGAGCATTGGCGCGAGCCACGGGAGCGGGTGCTCGTCGACCATGTAGATCGGCGCGAAGCCCAGCTGGCCCAGGCGCCAGTCGGCGATGTAGCGGATGTACTTCTTGATCTCCTTAGGCGCCATGCCGTTGACCGGCCCCATCTCGAACGCCAGATCGATGAACGCGTCTTCCAGCCGCACGGTCTTCTGGCAGACGTCGAGGATGTCTTCCCGAACCGCCTTGGTCAGGCAGCCGCGTTCCTTCACGAACGCGTGGAACAGCTTGATCACGCCTTCGCAATGGAGGCTCTCGTCGCGCACCGACCAGCTGACGATCTGGCCCATGCCCTTCATCTTGTTGAAGCGCGGGAAGTTCATCAGCATCGCGAAGCTGGCGAACAATTGCAGCCCCTCGGTGAAGCCGCCGAACATGGCGAGCGTGCGGGCGATGTCCTCGTCGGTGTCGATGCTGAACGTCGCCATGTAATCGTGCTTGTCCTTCATCTCCTTGTACTGAAGGAAGGCGCTGTATTCGCTCTCCGGCATGCCGATCGTGTCGAGCAAATGCGAGTAGGCCGCGATGTGCACCGTCTCCATGTTGGAGAAAGCGGTCAGCATCATCTTGATCTCGGTCGGCTTGAACACGCGGCCGTATTTGTCGTGGTAGCAATCCTGCACCTCGACGTCGGCCTGGGTGAAGAAGCGGAAGATCTGGGTCAACAGGTTGCGCTCGTGGTCCGAGAGCTTCTGCGCCCAGTCGCGGCAATCCTCGCCCAGCGGCACTTCCTCGGGCATCCAGTGGATCTGCTGCTGGCGCTTCCAATATTCGAACGCCCACGGGTATTCGAACGGCTTGTACTGTTTGCGGGCTTCCAACAGGGGCATGCCTACTCTCCTCGAATTCTAGTCGCGGACGCGAATGACGCGGTCGCGGTACACAATGTGGGACTTGCGGGCGCCGACGCCGAAGATGACGATGCCCAGGAAATAGCCGAAATCGTACCAGCCGCCGTTGTTGGGCACGGCGTAGACCGCGACCTTGGGCGCGAAGAGCGACACCACCCAGGCGACCGGGAAGATGAAGCCGTGCCACAAGCCGAGCAAGAAGCCGGGCGCGGTCGGCGCGACGGCGTCGGGCGCTTGGGTGGCGGCGCAGGCGGCGAGCGCGAGCAAAGCGGCGAGGGCGAGGAGCTTCTTCATGGCGTTATCCCCTGTAGAGCGCGGCGCTGGCGCCGGCCGCGGCGAACGGCGCGAGGCCGAGGATCGCCGCGACGATCGAAAAGGTGCGGTGGCTTTTGTCGCCGCGGTGAAGCGCGGCCCAGGCGAGCAGGTAGACGCTTCCGCTCATCGCCGCTCCGAGCGCGGCAAGCTCGCGCCAGTCGTTCGCGTCGAACGCCTGATATTCGTCGTAGAGGACGAACGCGCCGACCAGGGTCGCGGCAGCGGCGATCGCGGCGCCGATGCGGATCGGCCAGCTGCGCTTCGACACCACGCCGCGCCACAGCAGCACGGCGACCGGCACCAGCAGCAGAGCGAGAAGCAGCGGCGTCACCGTCCGCGCGCCTTCACCGCATCGAGCTCGCTGTTCGACGGGTGATAATCGAGCCCGCCAAGCGCGTGGATGCCCATGATCACCGCGATCACGAACAGGATCACCGCGCCCTGGCTGCCGTAGCTTTCGTCGGCGCCCTTGCGGCCGCGGTAGAGCCACACGCCGGCGACGAAGATCACCACCGCGGCGGCAAGCTCGATCATGCGGCCGCCGCTCATCGCCTGAACATCCCCACGCCGAACGCGAGCGTCGCGGCGGTCGCAACGAGGTCGAGCGCGATGAGGCCGAGCACGACCGCGACGGCGGCCCTGCTCATCTTGCGCAGGCTGAGAGTGCGCGGCCGCTGGATCATCGGATAGCCCCCAGCTTCAAGTCGCCGTGCGCGATCACCGCCACCAGGAAGACGAGCATCGCGGTTCCCGCCATCATCATCAGCCGCCCGAAGCGGCGGACCTGCTCGACGCTCGCACCGGCCGGCGGCTCGGCCATGCGGAAGAACCTGAGGCCGACGAGGACCACGGCCACGCAGGTGAGGCCGAACAGGATGGCGAAGGTCAGCGAGCTTATTGGCACGCCAAACACTCGTCGTAATCGGTCGTCGAGGCGAGGGGGATTTCCTTAAGCTCGGGCGTGTTGTCGGCTTCGACCCCGCCGGCGAAGCCCGCGCGCTGCACCGATTTCGAACGCAGATAATAGAGCGACTTGATGCCCAGCTCCCACGCGCGGAAGTGGAGCATCATCAGATCCCATTTGTCGACGTCGGCCGGGATGAACAGGTTCAACGACTGCGCCTGGTCGATGAATGGCGTGCGGTCGGCGGCCAGCTCGATCAGCCAGCGCTGGTCGATCTCGAAGCTGGTCTTGAACACGTCTTTTTCTTCCTGCGTCAGGAAGTCGACGTGCTGGACCGACCCGCCCTGCTCGAGGATCGAGTTCCACACTTTATCGCTGTCCTTGGCTTTGTCCTTGATCAGTTTCTCCAGATACGGATTCTTGATCGAGAATGAGCCCGACAGGGTCTTGTGGGTGTAGATGTTGGCCGGGATCGGCTCGATGCACGCCGAGGTGCCGCCGCAGATGATCGAGATCGACGCGGTCGGGGCGATCGCCATCTTGCACGAAAAGCGCTCCATCACGCCCATGTCGGCGGCGTCGGGGCACGGCCCGCGTTCCTTCGCCAGCATCATCGAGGCCTGATCGACCTGGGCGCGGATATGCTTGAAGATCTTGAGGTTCCAGCTCTTGGCCATCGCCCCCTCGAACGGGATCGAGCGCGCCTGGAGGAACGAGTGGAAACCCATCACACCCAAGCCGACCGAACGCTCGCGCTCGGCCGAGTACTTGGCGCGCGCCATCTCGTCCGGAGCGCGGGCGATGTAATCGGACAGCACGTTGTCGAGGAAGCGCATCACGTCCTCGATGAACTGCTTGTCTTTGTGCCATTCGTCCCAGGTTTCGAGGTTCAAGGACGACAGGCAGCACACCGCCGTACGGTCGGCGCCCAGATGGTCCTTGCCGGTCGGCAGCGTGATTTCCGAGCAGAGGTTCGAGGTCGTGACCTTAAGGCCCAGGTCGCGGTGATGCTTGGGCATCGTCTTGTTCACCGCGTCGATGAAGATGATGTACGGCTCACCCGTCGCCAGCCGGGTTTCGACCAGCTTCTGGAACAGCGAGCGCGCGTCGACCGTGGCGCGCTCCGACCCGTCGCGGGGGCTGCGCAATGTGAACTCGGCGCCGTCGCGCACGGCGGTCATGAACTCGTCGGTCACCAGCACGCCGTGGTGCAGGTTCAGGGCCTTGCGGTTGAAGTCTCCGCTGGGCTTGCGGATCTCGAGGAATTCCTCGATCTCGGGGTGCGCGACGTCGAGGTAGCAGGCAGCCGAGCCGCGCCTGAGCGAGCCCTGGCTGATGGCCAGAGTCAGGCTGTCCATCACGCGCACGAACGGGATGATGCCGCTGGTCTTGCCGTTGAGGCCCACCGGCTCGCCGATGCCGCGCACCCGGCCCCAGTAGGTGCCGATGCCGCCGCCGCGGCTCGCCAGCCAGACATTCTCGTTCCACGTGCCGACAATGCCTTCGAGGCTGTCGTCGACGCTGTTCAGGTAGCAGCTGATCGGCAGGCCGCGGCCGGTGCCGCCGTTCGACAGCACGGGCGTCGCCGGCATGAACCACAGCTTCGAGATATAATCGTAGACGCGCTGCGCGTGATCGGCGTCGTCGGCATAGGCCGCGGCGACCCGCGCGAACAAATCCTGGTAGCCCTCGCCAGGGAGCAGGTAGCGGTCGCGCAGCGTGTCCTTGCCGAACTCGGTCAGGAGCTCGTCGCGCGTATCGTCGGTCGTGACCGGGAAGGCCGGCGCATCGACGCGCTTGGTGCTGGACGTGGTGGTGCTGCCGTCGTCGTTCGGTACTTCTGAGCCGGTTGAAAAATCCATATCACTTCCCCGTCCGTCATCGGCCCTGTCGAGGACCGTTTGTTCCCCAATTGTTCGACTCGGAGCCATAGCCGGACATCCTAGCCGTTTTTGCGGTCGAGCGGGGCTTTTTCGACGCCGCCCCCTGTGGAAATCGGGGACGAGTCCGCCCGTCACCGGAATATAGGTATTCCGACGCCGAACACTAGGTGTTGAGAGCTCCCCCTCTCGCGCTACTACCTATTGTGCCTTAACCGCGCTGGGATGCAAGCGGGTAAATCATGGTTAACGCGATTTTTCCTGTGGATGGCTGCGCCGCAACAGTGCGCAGAGCGCGTCCGAACTATTTGGCGGCCGCCCACTTTGAGGCGGATAGATATGCCTTGAGTTCTGGATGGGCGGCACGAAGCTGTAAAAGCTTAGTTCGATCCCAATCTGGCTGGTCGACGTAGGTCGTTAATAGGCCCTGCTGAGTTACCTGGATTAGGAGGCGCAGGCGTCCGCCTTCCAACAAATAGTTCGGCACTTCCTCTTTCGTGGGATAGGTTTTCACAACCTGTCCGGTCGCATCCCACCGACCTGGCGATGAGACGTCCTGATAGATGGCGGTCGCCGTCTGCTGCTGAGGTCCGCAGCTTGCGAGCGCTCCAATTCCTAGGATGGGCAGCAAAGGGTGCATCGAACACGGCATCGAGCCGAGAGTGTCCTTCCAGAACCGCGATAGCAAATCTCCGCTCTCCAGCCATTGCAGCCGGCCCTGTCCCCTCGCTTTGTCGCGACAAAGCGAGGGGACAGGGCCGCGCTTTGGGGGAGGGGCGGATGACCGATTTCTACTACGGCTTGCCGACGTGGCTCTCGGCGATCCTGGTCCTGGGAGCGGCCCTGGCGATCGGGCTCGGGAGCAGCGTCGGCCTCCGACGGGCCTTCAGGCTCAATACCACAGAGCAAGAGACGCACATTGCGGTCGCCATGATGCAGGTGGTCGCCGCCTACATCGGGATCCTGCTCGCCTTCGCTGGCGTCCAGGTGTGGCAGGACTTCCAGGACGCCCAGACCGCGGTCCACCAGGAAGCCGCGACCGGGGCAGAGCTGTATCGCGACCTTACCACCTATGGCCCCGAGACGCAGGCGGTCCGCGGCCAATTGAGAGTCTATATCGCCAGTATCGTCCACGACGAATGGCCGCTGCTTCAGGAAGGCGAGGGCAGCCCGTCGACCGAGGTCGCGCTGGCCAGGCTGTTCCAGGAATTCGGGAAGGTTCGCCCGCGCGACAACCGCGACAGCGCGATCTATTCGGAATCCTTCACGAAGCTTAACGACATGGTCGTCCTTAGGCGAAACCGGCTGATCGACAGCCGGACCGGAATCCCCGTCATCCTGTGGGTCGTCGGACTGGTCGGATCCATCCTGACCGTCTCCTATGCCTCGGCGTTCGCGCGCGGCCGCTACAATCTCATGATGATCGGCGGGATATCCCTGACGCTCGGGCTGATCTTCCTGTTCATCCTGACCGTCGACAATCCGTTCAAGGGGGAATTCAAGGTCGACAGCCGGGAGATGGCGCAGCTCACGTCGGTGTTCGACCGGCTCGATAAAATGGTTGCGACGGACCCGGGGACCTGACGCCGGGCGGCCGCAATCCTGGGCACAATTAATTTCACGCGGCGGGAATAAAGTCCGCGGCCGCGCGGTCATGGATATCGAAACTTCGCGACGAAGGTCGATGCCATGCCCGCTGACGAGATTGAGGACGACCGCCGAGATTTCCTGAAATGCATGGCGTGGGCCGGCACCGGCGCATTGTTCGCGTTCGGCGCCGGCGTGCCGACGTCGATCGGTCTCGACGCGGCGATCGCGGCGCCGAAGCGCGGAATGACGACCGCCAGCGCCTTCACGTTCCTCCAGCTGAGCGACAGCCACATCGGCTTCAACAAGCCGCCGAACGCCGACGCTCGAGCGACATTCCGCGAGGCGATCGCCAAGGTCAAAGCGCTGCCGGTCCAGCCGGACTTCATCATCCACACCGGCGACGTGTCGCAGCTGTCGAAGGACGACGAGTTCGACGACGCCGACCAGATGCTGAAGGAAACCGGGCTGCCGATTTTCTTCGTTCCGGGCGAGCACGACATGCTCGATCCCGACGGCGGCAAGGCGTTTCTCAACCGCTTCGGCAAGGGCTCGAAAGGTGCCGGCTGGTACAGCTTCGACCATAAAGGCGTTCACTTCGTCGCGCTGGTCAACGTCGCCGATCTGAAGCCCGGCGGGATGGGCAATCTCGGCGCCGAGCAATTGAAGTGGCTCAAAGCCGATCTCGCGCGGCGGCCGTCCTCGACGCCGATCGTGGTGTTCGCGCACATCCCGCTGTGGACGGTCTATGCCGACTGGGGCTGGGGCACGGATGACTCCGCCGAGGCGCTGAAGCTGCTCGCCCGGTTCGGCTCGGTGACCGTGCTCAACGGCCACATCCACCAGATCACGCAAAAGGTCGAAGGCCGGATCGCCTTCCACACCGCGCGCTCGACGGCCTTCCCGCAGCCGGCGCCTGGGACCGCGCCGGGCCCGGGCCCGCTCAAGGTCCCGCCCGAGCAGCTCCATTCGATGCTCGGAATCACCGACGCGATGTTCGTTCGCGGCAAGGATCGGATCGCGCTGATCGATTCGACTCTCGCCTGACACCAGGAAGACAATCCCGATGAAACACGAAATTCGGACCATCAAACTGCAGGGCCTGTTGCTGGTCGCAGCCGGAGCATTGATGTCTGTGGTCGCTTACGAAGCCAAGGCCGTGCCGCCCTCGGCCGCGACGGTACGGATCGCCAATTTCACCTTCGCCCAACAGGCGCTGACGGTGCGCCCAGGAACCACCGTGACGTGGGTGAACGACGACGACATCCCGCACACAATCGTGTCGAAGACGCTCGCGTTCAAATCGAAGGTGCTGGATTCGGGAGACCGCTTTTCGTTCACTTTCGCCAAAGCCGGCCAGTTCGGCTATTTCTGTTCCATTCACCCGCACATGACGGGCATGATCATCGTCAAAGCGTAAGGTGAGGGAACTGGTCGTGCGACCGTGAAGAAGCATTCCCCCCTGCTCTTCAGAGCGCGGTCGCGGACCAGCGAAGGTTCGGCGCCGGGCCTCCCCCGACCCGGCGCTGACCAGCGCGAACAATTTCGTCAAACGATCCTGCCCCACCTCGACGGAGCTTATAATCTGGCATGCTACCTGACCCGCGACCCCGTGCTGAGCGAGGATATTGTCCAGGACGCCGTGGTCCGTGCCTTTCGGGCGATCGAGCAGTTTCGCGGCAGCTCGCCGCGCGCGTGGCTGTTTGCGATCGTTCGCAATTGCTGCCGAACCGCGCAATCGGGCCGGGCCGGGGTTGTCGCGCTGGTGATCCACGAAAGCGGGCTTGGCGACGACGCAGCAGTCGGCCTGGGCGAACAGCCTGATCCGTCACCAAGTCCGGAAGAGGAAGTCATCCGCAAGACCGAGGTTGACCGTTTGCGCCAGGCGATCGAGGCGATGCCCGAGCCGTTTCGCGAAGCGGTCGTCCTTCGCGATATCGAGGAACTGTCCTACGCCGAAGTCGCCGAAGTCACCTGCGTTCCGGTCGGAACGGTGATGTCGCGGCTGTCGCGTGGCCGCTCGATTCTTGCCAAGGAGCTGCTGCCGCCAGCCAAGGACAATGACGAAGCCGCGAGGAGCGCGAAGTGATGCCCGCCTGTGCTGACCAGGATCTGTTGCTCGGCGCGCTGATCGACGGCGAGCTCGACGCTGCCAACACCGCGCTTCTCGAGGCGCACGTCACGCGTTGCGAGGGGTGCCGCGAGGAGCTTGAGCGGCTGCAGGCGGTGCGCGGACTCGTGGCTGCCGAAGGCGTCCGCCAGCGAGCGCCCGAATCGCTGCGCCGGCGCATCGCCGCCCTGCCGGAATTTGCTCCCAGCGCGGCCAACTCCAATCGAATTCCCGCATGGCTTGCGCCCGGTCTTGGCGGGGCGCTGGCCGCATCGTTGCTCATGGTCGCGCTGATTCCGCCGTCGACGCAATCCGCCGTCGACCAACAGCTCATCTCGAGCCATGTCCGGTCGCTCCAGCCCGGTCATCTGACCGACGTGCAGACCACCAACCAGCACATCGTCAAGCCGTGGTTCAACGGCAAGATTGATTTCGCGCCGCCGGTCCCGGAACTCGCGGACCAGGGATTCCCGCTGGCCGGTGGACGGCTCGATTCGATCGATGGGAAGACGGTCGCGGCGATCGTCTATCATCGCCGGCGGCATACGGTGAACCTGTTCGTGTGGCGGGCAAAAAGCGAAGGGGCGCGAAGCTCGGTCGAAGACGGGTTCGCGCTCGCCGAGTGGAGCGACGACGGCCTGCGCTTTGCGGCCGTTTCGGACATCTCGTCCGATGAGCTTGGCCAGTTCGAAAGCGTCTTTCGGAGCAGGTCGGGTCTCGCGCCACGCCGACCGCACTAAGTGCTGACAGCGTCAGCCGCAGGAGCTAGGGGCCCCCCGGTGTTCGGCTTGAGAACAGCATCCGCTTCAGCGGTTGCCACTCGACGAAGGCATTTCACGCGGGCAATGAAGCGCCATGCGGGGGCAAACCTATCTGTTGGCGGCACTGCTGATGTGCGGGAGCACGGCCGCGGCCGCGGACGAGCCGCCGATCTGTCCCGACCGGCCGAGCAAGGCGACCGGACCGTGCACCGTGCCGGCGGGCCACTGGCAGGTCGAGACCGGCCTCATCGATTGGACGCACGACCGGTCGGACGGCGAGACCAGCGACTTCATCATTCTCGGCTCGTCGCTGATCAAATATGGGGTTAGCGACCGCATCGACATCGAACTTGGAGTGACTCCGCTCGAGATTTTCCGCGCGCACGGCGCGGGCGGGCGCGAGCACGATTCGAGCTTCGGCGACACGCTGGTGCGGATGAAATATGCGCTGACTGGCGACAACGCGGCGGTCGCGGTGACGCTCGACCCGTTCGTGAAGCTGCCGACCGCCAATCACGAGCTCGGCAACGGCAAGGTCGAGGGCGGCCTAACGATTCCGATCAGCGCGCCGCTCGGCAAAGGGCCGCTGACCCTCGCGTTTTCGCCGGAGATCGACTGGCGCGCAGATGCCGACGGCCATGGCCACCACGCGGCAATGATCCAGCTCATCAATCTCGGGCTTGCGGCGACCTCGAAGCTGTCCTTGGGCGCCGAGTTGTGGGGTCAGTGGGACTGGGATCCGGCGGGTACCAGCAAGCAATATTCCGCCGACGGGACGGTCGCGTATCTGCTCAACACAACGACGCAGCTCGACGCCGGCGCTAACTTTGGGTTGAACAAGCAAACACCCGACGTTGAGGTCTACGCTGGCGTGTCGAAGCGCTTCTAGCTATTCGGCCTTGATCCCCAGGCGCTTCTTCGCCGCCGCGAGCATTTCTTTGAACCGCGGGTGGTCGCGAATCGGATCGAGGTCGGGGTCCACCTCCAGGTGACGGATGAGTGTCGTGCTGTTCAGGCGCTCGAAGAAAGGTTGAAGGATGTCCAGCGCCTCGTCTGCATCGTCGAGCTGGCGGACGATCGTGCACGCGAGATTATAGCGCATATTGAGGTTGTCGGGGTCGAACAGTAGCGCGCGCCGAATCCATTCACGGGCCCGCTCCCTGTCGCCGAACATTGCAAGAGAATAAGCGCCGACTGCCATCGCCGTCCCATTCGTCGGGTCCTTGGCAAGCGCGCGCTCGACGCGCTCAAGCGCAGTCTGCGCGGCTCTGCGCATCTGGTCCTGATCGCCGGTTGAATCATAGCAAGTGATCAGCATCATCGGATTCGACCAGTCGCTGTCCATCAGCGATGCGCCCTTCTCGAAGAAAGGTATCGCGTCGCGAATCCGCCCCTGACGGAATAGCATGCGCGCGGTCTCCCGGTTCACTTCCCATGAATCGGGGTCGAGCTTGAGAGCGGTGCGCATTTGATGCTCCGCCTCTTCGGCTCGCCCCTCCTCCTCAACGTAGCGTGCCTTGATGCAATGCGCTTCGGCGAGCTTCGGGTTGATCTCAAGCGCTCGCTCCGCGGCAGGAAGCGCATTCTGCTCCTGCCCGTGCATGAACTTCAAATCGAGCTGCGCCAGCGCCATCAGTGCCCAGGCCTCCGCGTAATTCGGATCGAGCAAGGTCGCTTGTCGGCAGAGCTTGACGATCGCTTCCTCGCGCCTGGGGTCTCCGAACGTCCCGCTGATCCACTGCTGGCGGGCCATCAGATACAAATTGTACGCCTCGACGATCGAGGTACCTCGGTTCTCGATCGCCTTCTTCTCTTCGGGAAGAAGCTTGATCTTCAGTGCGTCGACGATGGCTTTGGAAATCTCGTCCTGGATCGCGAAAATGTCGGTTAAGTCGCGGTCGAAACGATCAGCCCACACATGGTCGCCGGCCGCGCCGTCGATCAACTGGGCGGTGATCCGCACCCGGTTACCGGCCTTTCGGACGCTCCCTTCGACCACATGGCTGACACCGAGCGATCGGGCGATCTCCTTCATGTCCAGCGACTGGCCCTTGAAGGTGAACGCTGTGTTGCGCGCGACGACCGACAGGGCCGATATTTTCGAGAGGTCGGTGATGATGTCTTCGGTAATGCCGTCGCTGAAATACTCCTGCTCCGGCTCGCCGCTCATGTTCGTGAAGGGCAGCACGCAGATCGATTTGGCGGCCTTGCGGGCCGGCTCCTCGGCCTTCGGCGCGCTGGCTTCCGCCTTCGCGTCACCGGTCTTCTCGATGGTCCGCAACAGGATTTCGAAATGTTCGGGTTCACCCTCTCCGGTCCAGCCGCCAAGCTCGATCGACTGATACTGCCGGAAGCCTAGTGGCGGCCGCACGCCGTTCAAAACGGCGGGAACCAGCCGGCCAGAATCGCGTCCCTCGGCCGCCTCGTCCTGCACCCAGGCGGAATTGATCGAAACCTCGGTCCACAGGACAACGATCGCGTCGGCGTCCTGGAGGGCCTTGTCGATCTCGCTCGCGAAGCGCGTGCCGCCCTGGATCTCACGGTCCCACCAGACCTGATGGCCGGACTGTGCAATCAGGCCCGCCAATTGCTTGGCAAGTCCGGCATCGTCTCGCGCGTAGCTCAGGAAAACGCGGGCCATCGACCCTCCTCGCGGGGAGGGCGCACATTGCGTCGTTAAACCAATATCATCAAGAGCAGGCTTTGCCGCCTTTGCTGCCTTCGGGGCTGAGCATCTTTTTGACCCCCCTCGCGGCCTGTCGCAGGCGCTGCTCGTTCTCGACCAAAGCGATGCGGACGAAGCCTTCGCCTTCCTCGCCGAAGCCGACTCCCGGAGCGACAGCGACATGCGCCTCGGTCAGCAGCCGCTTGGAAAATTCCATCGAGCCAAGCTCGCGGAAGGCTTCCGGGATCGGCGCCCAGGCGAACATCGAGGCCTGGGGCACCGGGATGTCCCAGCCGGCGCGGCCGAAGCTTTCGACCAGCACGTCGCGGCGCCTGCGGTAAAGGTTGCGGTTATATTCGACGATGTCCTGCGGCCCGTTCAATGCCGCGCAGGCGGCGGCCTGGACCGGGGTGAACGCGCCATAATCGAGATAGGATTTGACCCGCGCCAGAGCCTCGATCAGCCGCGCATTGCCGACCGCGAAGCCGATCCGCCAGCCGGCCATCGAATAGGTCTTGGACATGCTCGTGAACTCGACCGCGACGTCCTTGGCGCCCTCGACCTGCAGGATCGACGGGGTCGGCGTGTCGCCGAAATAGATTTCGGCATAAGCGAGGTCGGATATGACGATGAGGTCGTTGTCGCGCGCGAATTCGACCAGACGGCGGTAGAAATCGAGGTCGGCGACGTAAGCCGTCGGGTTCGACGGATAGCCGATCACCAGCACCTTGGGCCGAGGCACGGTGAAGCGCATCGCGTTGTTCAGCCGCTCGAAGAATTCGTCGCCGGGAGCGGCGGGGATCGAGCGGATCGCGGCGCCGGCGATGATGAAGCCGAAGCTGTGGATCGGGTAGGAGGGGTTGGGCGCGAGCACGACGTCGCCCGGCGCGGTAATCGCCTGCGCCAGATTGGCGAGGCCCTCCTTCGAGCCCAGGCAAACGATCACTTCCTTGTCAGGGTCGAGGTCAACGTCGAAGCGGCGCTTGTAATAATTCGCCTGCGCCTTCCTTAAGCCCGGGATTCCGCGGCTCGCCGAATAGCGGTGGACGTGCGGCTTACCCGCGACCTCGGCGAGCTTGTCGATCACATGCTTGGGCGGCGAGCCGTCGGGATTGCCCATGCCGAGGTCGACGATGTCCTCGCCGCGAGCGCGCGCGGCGGCCTTCATCGCATTGACTTCGGCAAAGACGTAGGGCGGCAGGCGCCGGACGCGGTAGAATTCGGAATCCATTGGCTGTTCAATGGCGGCGCGGCGTCAGTGCGGCAAGAGCGCGTAGATGCGGCGGAAGGCGCGCGCTTCCGCCGCGGTGAAGCCGCTGCGGTCGTCGCGCTGCGCGTGCTCGGGAACGCCGGTGACGAAGTAGGCGATACCGAGGCCGCGCGCGCGGTCGATCCAGATGCCGGATTTCATGCCGTAGGCGTCGCCGGCGTGACCGACGAGCGTCGCGCCCAGCGTTCCCATATCGTCGGCGCAGCCGGGGACCGGGGTCGGGATCTGCTGGGTCGCGTGGCCGTAGCTGCAGTAGAAGCCGTGCTCGGTACTGCCGTTGCTGCCGTTGAACCGCCACACCTGGGCAAGGAGGGTATCGACCGACTGGGCGGTGAGGATTTGGACGCCGTCGAGTGTGCCATTGTTCAAGAGCATCCGGCCGACCCGCGCCAGCCCGCGCGCCGGGATCCTCAAGCCGCCCTGCGGCGCGAACAGCCCGCCATTCTCGCCGAGCCGCCAACGCGCAAGGTCGCACGGTTCGCCGTCCTTCACGAACACCGGACAGTCGGGGCGTACCCCGTGCAGGTCATCCTTCTGCGGCTTGCCGTTCGGGAAATCGAGCTCAACCGCGCGGGCGACCGCGGCTTCGCTGCACGTCGGCCAATTGTAGCAGGCATCGAGCCGCATCGGCTCGAGTACATTCTTGCGCATCCAGATGTCGAAGCGCTCGCCGGTGACGCGCTCGATGATCGAGCCGATGATCGGGAAGTTCATGTTGCCGTAGGTGAAATAATTGTCGCTCGGGCCGTGTTTTAGATCCCACGATTTGGGGTTGGCCATTGCGCCCTGGACCGAGGTGCCGAGCGGGCTGACATATTGGTCGTCATGGTCGCGCACCGAGCTGGTGTGGGAGAGCAGCATGGTGAGCGTGATCGGGCGGTCGGGAAAGGCGGGATTGCGCAGGGGCCAGCCGAGATAGGTCGAGACATCCGCATTCAAATCGAGCTTGCCCGCTTCGACCAGCTTCATCACGCCGATGGCGACGATCATCTTGCTGACCGAGGCGACGCGCACCGGATCGTCGAGCGTGACCGCGCGACCCGATTGCGGATCGGCGATTCCATCGGCGAAGCTGCCGATCTCGCCATTGCGATCGAACGCGACGCCGACTTGCGCGACGGGCGGCGGCTCGGGCGGAGGAACCGTCGCGCAGGCGGCGAGGACGAGGCCCAGGAGGATCGTCAGCAGGCGCATCGGGCTATCTTAAGGCGTTGTAACTTCCTCCGCTACTTCGCGAGGCGTAAGACGCGCGCCGCTCGAAACAGGGGAGAGCACACCATGCGTATGATGACTCTTGTCGTCGCGACCGCGCTCGTTGCAATGCCCGCGTTTGCGAAACCGATGAGCCCGCTCGCGCGAGAAACCGCGATCTGGCAAGCGTTCAAGAACAAGCAGGCCAATGCGTTCGGCGCGATGTTTGCGCCCAACTATGTCGGCATTTATGCGGAAGGTCCCGCCACGGCCGCGACCGATATGCAGAGCCTCAAGAATTCGAAGATCGCCAGCTTCAAGATCGCCAATTTCAACAGCCGGATGATCGACGCCGAAGATATGCTGATGACCTATAGCGTCGACGTGAAAGGGACGATGGGCAAGACCGACGTTTCGGGCCGCTATTGGGCCGCGTCGCTATGGCACCGGACCGGCAACAATTGGCTCACCGCCTATCACACCGAAGTGAAGGCGAAGTAGGAGCCTACCCGCCACCGCTTCGTTTCTTGCGCGGGGGCGCGTAAGGGCGAGGCGATGAGCGACGAGACGAAAACCGGGCCGGCGATGCCTAGCTTGGAGGACTGGCAGCACTGGACGCTGGTCATGGGCCGCGCCCAGCAGATGCTGATGGAATTCTGGGCCGAGAGCCTGAAGAAAGACCAGCCGTTCCCGGGGTGGTCGGCGCCGGCGTTCGGCTTTGGCGGTGAGAGCGCGGCCGCGGCCGACCCGATGGCGCTGTTGAGCGCCGGCGCGCAGGCCTGGGCCAAGGGCCTCGAGACGTGGGGCAAGATGCTCGGCGGAGTCGGTCCGGCGGGCGACGTGAAGGACACCAAGGACCGGCGCTTCGCCGCGCCCGAATGGCGCGAGAACCCGATCTTCGACACCATCCGCCAGACCTATTTGCGGGTCTCGGACCAGCTTCTGGGGACCGTCGACGAGATCGAGAACGTCGATCCGGCGATGCGCGAGAAACTGCGGTTCGCGACGAAGAGCTTCGTCGATGCGATGAGCCCGTCCAACTTCGCTCTGACCAACCCGCAGGTGCTCAAGAAGACGCTCGAGACGCGCGGCGAGAATTTGCTCAAAGGCCTCGCCAACATGCTCAAGGACATCGCGGCCGGCCAGCTGACCCAGACCAAGGCCGGCGCGTTCGAGGTGGGCAAGAACCTCGCAACGACGCCCGGCAAGGTCATCCACCAGACCAGCCTTTACCAGTTGATCCAATACACGCCGACGACGGACCAAGTGCTGAAGGTCCCGGTGGTGGTCTTCCCGCCGTGGATCAACCGCTTCTACATCCTCGACCTTTCCCCTGAAAAAAGCTTCGTCAAATGGTGCGTCGACCAGGGCATCTCCCTGTTCATGGTCAGCTGGAAATCGGCCGACGAGAGTATCGCCGACGCCCGGCTCGACGACTATGTCTTGAAGGGCCAAATCGACGCGATCGACACGATCCGCGACGCGCTGGGGGTCGAGGCCGTTCACGCGATCGGCTATTGCGTCGCGGGGACGACGCTCGCGGCGTCGCTTGCCTATCTGACGGCCACGGGCGAGTCCCAGAAGGTCAAATCCGCGACCTTCTTCACCGCCCAGGTCGATTTCACCGAAGCCGGCGACCTCAAGTTGTTTACCGGCCCCGAGACGATGGGCCTGCTCGACGAGCTGACCAAGGAGAAAGGCTATCTCGACGGTCGCTATATGGCCGCAACCTTCAACTTGCTCAGGGGCCGCGACCTGATTTGGAGCTATGTCGTCAACAATTACCTGCTGGGCGAGGAACCGGCGCCGTTCGACCTGCTGCACTGGAACTCGGACACGACCAACCTGCCGGCGGGCTGGCACCGCGACTATCTCGACACGCTCTACAAGGGAAACAAGCTCGCCGAGAAGGGCGGGATCAAGGTCGCCGGGACGCCGATCGACATCGACCGGGTCACGATCCCAACTTATGTCCAGGCCGGTCGCGAGGACCATATCGCCCCGCCGCAAAGCGTGTGGAAGATCATGAACCATTTCACCGGACCGATGCGGTTCGTGCTTGCCGGCTCAGGTCATATCGCGGGCGTGGTCAATCCGCCCGCCGCGCACAAATATCAGTATTGGGTCAACGAGGAGCCGAGCGACACGCTCGACCGCTTCGTCGAGGGGGCGAGCGAGCATAAGGGATCCTGGTGGCCCGACTGGCTGGCGTGGCTCAAGCGCCAGGACGGAGAGACGGTGAAGGCGGAGCGCGCGCGCGTTCCCGGCAAGGGCAAATTGAAGGCGATCGAGGACGCGCCGGGGAGCTATGTCAAAGCGCGCTGAGGCGCTCGTCATTCGCGTCGCCAAGCCCGAGGAGCGCGAAGAACTCGAAGACTTACAGCGGCGGGCATCGCTAGGGCTGCCGGACTATCGCGCGCAGCTCGAGGCGAATCCGGACGCCATCCATCTGCCGCCCGCGCAACTTGCGAACGGGCAAGTGCTTGTCGCGGAATTGGACGGGCGCCTAGCCGGCTTCGCGGCGGTGGTCGGCGGCGAGCTCGACGGCCTGTTCGTCGAGCCCGAGCTGTGGCGGCAGGGGATCGGCGCGGCGCTGCTCAATGAAGCGACGCACTCGGCGCGGCGGCGCGGATTGGCGCTGACGGTGATCGCGAACCCGGCGGCGCGTGAGTTCTACGAACGCTGCGGCTTCTCGCTTGAAGGCGAGGCGGAAACCCGGTTCGGCCCGGCGCTCAGGATGTCGCGCTGAAGTTCAGCGCTGGTACTGCCAGTGGCGGCGCTTGCCTTCGCTCAGCCATTCGACCGCGGTGGCGATGCGCTTTTGGCGCGTTGCATCCTGCTTCGCTTCGGCAATCCATTCAAAATAGTCGCGCTGCGCTGACGGCGGAAACGAATCGAGTGTAGCCTTCGCCTTGGGGGCCTTGGCGAGCGCCGCTGCGAGCTCGGGATGAAGCTCCGGCGCAGGCTTGGGCGCGTGCTTGGTCTTGCGCGGCGCAGGCGCGCTTTTCGCTAAAGCCGCGGCCTCGCGGATCAGCTGGTCGAGCTCAGCATCGGGAGGGAGGTCGTCGACCGAGGAAATCTTGCCGAACTGGCCCATGGCGTTGGCATTGGCTTGATCGCCGCGCAATTCCTGGCCGCGCCAGAAGTTGATCGCGGCGTGCTGTTTGAACGCTGCTGTGATCAGCACGATCATTCCGCCGAGCGTATACGCCGGCATGCTCCATTTGAGCGTTTCCTCGACGTCGGGAAGCACCGTGTGCACGCGATTGCGGACATGGCCGAGAATCGCTTGCGCGAACGGCTGCGCCTTCGCGATATAAGCGTCGATGCGCGGGTCGCGGCTCAGAACAGGCCCCCGCCGAGCATCAGGCGGATGACACCAATCACGATCACGAACAGGTTGAGGTTACGGCCCGCCGTGCCGCGCGAAACCATGCCGATGACCGCGCCGATGATCGCCAGCGGAACGATCAGCCAATTCGCCCAGCCGAGCAGCGGGATGAATGCGACGACGGCAAGCACAAGGGCGACAAAGCCGATGATCAGCGAAACCAGGTTAAACATGGGAGGGCCTCATTCGGGAGCCTGGGGGAGCCTGGGCGACGCCGCCCGAACCATCGCGGTGATGTAGAGCGCCAACGCGGTCCAGATCGCGGCGAAGGCGACCGCATGGGCCCAGGTGAAGCGTTCGCCGTAGAGCAGCACCGCGATCAGGAACTGCAGCGTGGGCGCGATGAACTGGAGCATGCCGAGCGTCGAATAATCGAGTTTCCGGGCGGCTCTCGTGAACAGCAGCAGCGGTGTCGTCGACACGACACCGGCGAGCAGGAGCAGCCCGTTTTCCGTGTCACTGCCGCCGAAAATCGGGTGGTTGGACGCCGCGAACCAGGCGCAGGCAAAGGGCAAGAGGATCAAGGTCTCGACCATCAGCCCGGTTGTTGCGTCGGTACGAACGACTTTCCTCAACAGGCCATAGAGCGCGAAGCTGATGCACAAGGCGAGGCTGATCCACAGCGAGGTGAACGCTCCGGCGGCAAGCACGGCGATGCCCGCGGCGGCAATGCCGACCGCGGTCCATTGCAGGCGCGTCAACCGTTCGCTGAGCACGAAATAGCCGAGCAGAACGTTGGCCAGCGGGTTGAGATAGTAACCAAAGCTTGCCGCCAGGATCCGCCCGGTGGTCACTGCGTAGACGTAGAGCAGCCAGTTGAAGCCGATCAGCAGGGCGGTGAGCATCAATATGCCCATCGTCCTCCGGCGCTTCATGGCGCCGGCGACCTTGGTGAGGCCTTTTCCAGTGACGCTCAGCAGCGCGAGGAACGGCACCGACCACAGCACACGATGCGCGACGATGTCGACCGGGGGAATATTGGCGAGCGCCTTGAAGTAGATCGGAAGCACGCCCCACAGCGTGTAAGCCGCCGCTCCGAAGACGAAGCCCTGCCTTGCCCGGCGCTTCGACCTGCGCCGCGACCGGTGACGCACGCGCCGCTCGTGCTCGCGCACCATTTCCCTACCGGAGTGGCGGCCCGATCCGCTGCCCGAGCTACGGCTCGACCGCCGATGGCTGGAATGCTTACCCGTCGATCGGTGCGGCTTCGGCTCGCTCATTATGCGTTGGATTAGCGGCGGTGAGCGCGCGTTGAAAGCTTATGTTCAATATTGCTTTGGTTGAATCATTCGCGCCTGGATGCCACTGGTTCGCGCGAGGAGCAAAAGCCTTGATGCTGCAATCTCCCACTCGCCGCCATCCGCTGCGGACCATGGCCGTGATCGCCCTTTTGGTGCTTTCGACGGGCTGTGCGATCAAGCCCAAGCCGCCGCCTGGCATGAAGCCGTCAGTCGAAGTCGGGCCGCCGCTCAAGGCCGATGTGTGGAAAGCGGTCGCGACCGCCGCCGACGAGGATCGGCTCGAGCGCATGGGTCTCGCCTGGCAGGAAGCGCTGGCCGACGCGAAGAAGGGCTATTCCGACGACATCCGGCGCGAAGGGCCGCTGCTTCGGCCGCGCGCCGCGCTGCCGCGCCCGGCGCCGACTCCGGGAAGCTATAACTGCCGGCTGATCAAGCTCGGCAAGGCGACCGCCAAGAGCAAGGCTTACGAAGGCTTCAAGCCGTTCTTTTGCTATGTCGAGGTCGAGGACGACCTGCTGACCATCGTCAAGCAGACCGGCAGCCAGCAACCCGCCGGGCGATTGTGGGAGGACGATGATTCGACCCGCCTTATCTTCCTCGGCAGCCTCGCGCTCGGCGACGAGCAGCAGCCGGTGGCCTATGGCGACGATCCCAAGCGTGACATGGCCGGAGTGCTCGAGCGGATCGGGCCGTTCCGCTGGCGGCTGGTGATCCCGTGGCCGCAGAGCACGTCCAAGCTCGACGTGTTCGAGCTGACGCCGGTCGCCCAACAGCCGCAGGGGTGAGCGACACTGCGGGACTGCTGGCGGACCCTAAGGAAGTCCGCGCGATCCTGGTGGCGGCGGCCAAGGCCGGCGAAGCGATCAGCTATGCCGAAGTGCTCGGCCTGCTCGGCCATGATTTCACGCGACCCAAGATGCGCGCTTTGTGCAAGGTGTTGGCGTTCGTCGATGACGAGGCCGAAGATCACGGCGAGCCCGAGCTTGCAGTGCTGGTCGTGCGCCAGTCAGACAGGCTTCCCGGGCAGGGCTGGTGGGTCGGCGGAGCGAAGAAGCATGGCTATACCGGGCAATGGGAAGGACCGGCCGCGGCGAAGCTGATCCGCAAGCTCCAGCGTCAGGCGTTCGACTATTGGGAACGGAGACGATAAGCGCCCGGCGCATGGCCGACGCGCGCACCTTCACGATTGACGAAGACGATGATGGAATCCGGCTCGACCGCTGGTTCAAGCGGCATATGCCCGAGGTGAGTTTCAACATCGTGTCGCGCTGGGCGCGGACCGGGCAGCTGCGCCTCAACGGCAACAAGGCGACGCCGGGCGACCGGATTGAGGCGGGCCAGCAGATCCGGATCCCCCCGGCCGACGCGGTGCCGGCGCGGACCGCGCGGCCGCAGCCACGGCGCGAGCCGCTGAGTGAGGATGAAGCCCAGTTCGTGCGGGACATGGTCATCTATCAGGACGAGCACGCCTTCGTGTTCAACAAGCCGCCAGGCCTCGCAACCCAGGGCGGGACCAAGACCCACAATCATCTCGACCGGCTGCTCGACGGGCTCGCCGACGAGCGCGGGCGGCCGAAGCTGGTCCACCGGCTCGACAAGGACACGTCGGGCGCGCTGCTGGTGGCGCGAAGCGCCCGAGCCGCCGGCCATTTCGCCAAGGCGTTTTCGGGCCGGACCGCGCGCAAGGTCTATTGGGCGCTGGTGGTCGGAGTGCCTGACGCGGCCGAGGGCCTGATAGATTTGGCCCTCGCCAAGCAGCCCGGGACCGGGGGTGAGAAGATGCACGTCGACAAGGAGAGCGGACTCCCGGCGAAGACTCGCTGGCGGCTGGTCGACCGCGCAGGCAACCGCGCCGCGTGGGTCGAGCTGCAGCCCCTAACCGGCCGCACCCACCAGCTGCGCGCGCACATGGCGGCGATTGGCCACCCGATCGTCGGCGACGCAAAGTACGGTGGCGCCGAAGCCTTCCTGACCGGAGGGATCAGCCGCAAGCTCCACCTCCACGCGCGGCGGATTCGGATCGACGCGCCCGAAGGCAAGCCGATCGACATTACCGCCGAGCTTCCGCCACACATCGCCGAGAGCCTGGCGACCCTGGGCTTCGACCCGCTCGCCGGCGATTCCTTGCCGCTGGAACCACCCAAAGCCTCTCCGGAGGCCAAGCACAGGCGGATTGCGGCCGCGGCCAAGACCCGGCGGCGCGAGCGCCGCGGCGAGCGACGGTCGCGCGGCTCGCAGCCCAAGTCCAGGCGCCGGTGAACCGGCTGGCGACCTTCGATTGCGACGGGACCCTGGTCGACAGCGGGGCGACGATCTACGCCGCGCTCGAGGCGACGTTTCGCGACCACGGCCTCGAGCTTCCGCCTCCGCGGGAGGCTCGGCGCGTAATCGGCCTTAGCCTCACTGAAGCGATGGCCGGGCTGCTTTCGGGCTCGACCATCGAGCAGCAAATCGAGCTCGCCGAATCCTATAAGCGAAGCTTCATGCGGCTGCGCGCCGCGGGCCGGGTCGAGGAACCGCTGTTTGACGGCGTGCTCGAGCTGCTCGACGCGCTCGAGGCCGACGGCTGGCTGCTGGCGGTCGCGACCGGCAAGTCGGACCGGGGCCTCAAACATTGCCTCGAACTCCATGGCATCCACGCGCGGTTCGTGTCGTTGCAGACCGCCGACCGCCATCCCTCGAAACCGCATCCATCGATGGTGCATGAGGCGATCGCCGACGCTGGCGCGTCTCCTGAAACCACGATCGTGGTCGGCGACACCAGCTTCGACATGGCGATGGCCGCCGCGGCGGGGGCAGCCGGGATCGGCGCCGCCTGGGGCTATCACGAGCCGCAAGAGCTGATCGATGCCGGGGCGGTCGCGGTGGCCGAGCAGCCGCTCGACGTGCTCGAACTGGTCAGGAGCCGCGTCCATGGATGACGAAGCCCGTTGGAAGCGGCGGTTGCTCGCCTACACGGCGGTGCGGCTCGGTGGCCTCGCGATCTTCTTTCTGGGGATCGCGATCATCTACACCAACCTTCTGCGCGAGGGCGGCTGGCCGCAGGTCGGCGCGATCGTCGCGATCCTTGGCGCGATCGACGCGTTCCTGGCCCCACACGTCCTTAGGAAAGCGTGGGATCAGCAGGACCAGGACCAAGGGTAGCAGTGAAGCGCTTCTGGAAGAGCGCCGAGGTCGAAAAGGAAGACGGCGGGTTTGGCATCCGCCTCGACGGGCGACCGATTAAGACTCCGGCGCGGGCGGCTTTGGTGGTGCCGACTAAGTCCCTGGCCGACGCGATCGCCGACGAATGGCGGTCGGCTGACGGCGAGATCGATCCGCGTGGCATGCCGCTAACCGGAATCGCCAATGCCGCGATCGACCGTGTCGCGCCCGACGTGCGAACCTTCGCAAACGGCCTCGCGCGCTGCGCCGAGGCGGACCTCGCCTGCTACCGCTCCGAATGGCCGCCGGAGCTGGTCGAGCGGCAGGCGAAAAGCTGGGACCCGCTGCTGGCCTGGGCTCGGCGACGCTATGACGTCGACTTCGTGACCACCTCCGGGTTGATGCATGTGCCGCAGCAGCCGGCGACGGCTGAGCATCTCGGCCATTCCGTGGAAACCCTCGATCCCTTTCGGCTGGCTGGCCTGTCCCCGCTGGTGACGATCGGCGGCTCCTTGGTGGCGGCGCTGGCGGTTTTGGAGAAGGCGATCACGCCGGATGCGGCATGGGATGCGGTCAGCATCGATGAACGCTGGCAGCTCGAGCAATGGGGCTCGGATGCGGACGCCGGGGCGGCGCTGGAGAATAAGCAGCGCGACTTCCTCGCCGCGGCGCATTTTTTGGAGTTGCTCGACTAGTGTGAAGGTCCCACGAGGTCGCGGACCAAGCCGACGAGCCCCGCCTGGCGGGCCCGTTTCAGCCGCTCCGCGGCGACGATCGTCTGGACCTTGCCGAGGCAGGCATCCATGTCGTCGTTGATCAGCACGTAATCATATTCGGCCCAGTGGCTGATCTCGCTTGCCGCGCGCTGCATGCGGTCGGAGATGACCTCCTCGGGATCGGTGCCGCGAGCGTGGAGCCGTCGCTCAAGCTCGGCCATCGATGGCGGCAGGATGAAGATCCGCACCAGATCCTCGCCCATCGCCGAATGGAGCTGCTGGGTGCCCTGCCAGTCGATGTCGAACAGGATGTCGCGGCCGTCGCGCAGAGCGGATTTGACCGGCGCCTTGGGGGTCCCGTAGCGAAAGCCGAACACCGGCGCCCATTCGACGAACTCGCCGGCCGCAATCAGCCGCTCGAACTCGGCATCGTCGACGAAATGATAGTCGACGTCATCGACCTCGCCCGGCCGCTTCGGGCGCGTCGTTGCCGACACCGACATGGTGATTTCCGGGTCGGCCGTGAGAAGCATCCGCGAAATGGTGGATTTGCCGGCGCCCGACGGCGAGGACAGGACGATCAAGAGGCCGCGCCGCTGGCGGGTGGGAGCGTCAGTCGAAGCCGGGTCCATGGCCGCTCTTGCTTCGGGTGAGCCGTGGCCGTCAAGCGGTAGGATGATGCAGTGCACAAAAATCCGCTTGAAATGGTGCAGCGCAATGCTTATTGTGCAGTGCAGCATAATCAGAGGAAGCATCACATGGCAGACGAAACCCCAATCGAGGCTCAGGCCGCCGCCGAGGCTCCGGCCAAGGTCGTCGAGGCGGTTGCCGAGACTGTGGCGACGATTGCCAAGCAGAGCGCCACGACGGCGAAGCGCGAACGCACCGCGGTAGCTCGCCGGGTGAAGCGCCAGGCCGCCGAAAAGAAGACCAACGCGCGCCGCAGCAAGACTGTGCGCCGCAAAACCCGCACCGCCGCCCGGAAGGTTTCCGCCGCGGCCCAGAAAAGGAATGAAACCGTGACCAACACCAATTTCTTCGGCGGCTTAGACGCCGTCCCGGCGTTCGCGCCGTTCCAGTCGCTGTTCACCGAGGCCGGTGAGCGCAGCCAGGAGCTCGCCAAGCGTACCCAGAAGGTTGCCGAGGAGCTCGCCGATCTCGCCCGCGCCAATGTCGAGGCGGTGGTCGAGGCCGGCCGCGTCGCTTCCGAGGGTGCCAAGTCGATCGGCCAGGACGTCGTCGCCACCAGCCGTGAGGGCGTCGAGCAGGCCGCCGATGCAATCCGTTCGCTCGCCGAGGCCAAGTCGCCGACCGAGTATCTGCAGCTCCAGGGCGAGTTCGCGCGCGCGTCGTTCGACCGTGCGGTCGCCGAGACCTCGAAGCTGACCGAATCGCTGGTCAAGCTGGCCGGTGAGGCGTTCCAGCCGATTTCGAGCCGCGCCACGGCCAATGCCGAGCGTTTCAACACTCTCGTTGCCTGACCCTCTCCCCTCCTAAATCAGGCAACGATCTGCGGCGGCCGTTCCTTTCGAGGGGCGGCCGCCATTTTTTTGCGCCATTGCCACGATAGCCGCCTTGCCGCGTTTCCTGCGCTTGCCATATTCTAAAGGGTGATGATCACGCGCACGTGGATGATGGCGAACGGCCCCAACGACGATGGCCTCGACGAGATCGAGACCGGCGTTGCGACGCGCACCCGGCCCAAGACCAAGAAGCCGTCGAACTACAAGGTGCTGATGCTCAACGACGATTACACGCCGATGGAGTTCGTCGTGCTGGTACTGCAGCAGTTCTTCTCGATGGGCATCGAGGACGCGACGCGGGTCATGCTGCAGGTCCACCAGCAGGGCGTCGCGGTGTGCGGCGTGTTCACCTATGAGGTCGCCGAGACCAAGGTCACGCAGGTCATCGACTTCGCGCGCGAGAACCAGCACCCGCTGCAGTGCACGCTGGAGAAGGCGTAAGTCTCAGCTTCTTGTCAGCTTAGCCGCGCACGCTAAAGCGCGGCGGTGGACAGCATCTGGATCAAGGGCGGCAATCGCCTCGACGGCGAAATCCCTATCAGCGGAGCAAAGAATGCCGCGCTGACGCTGATGCCCTGCGCGCTTCTGACACAAGAGAAGCTGACGCTCACCAATCTGCCGCGGCTCGCCGACGTCGACACGTTCGCGCACCTGCTCAACGGGCTTGGCGTGTCGACCCATGTCGCGGGCGTCAAGAAAGGCGAGATCGGCCGCAGGATGACACTGCAGGCCGACGAGGTCGTGTCGACCACCGCGCCGTATGACATGGTGCGGAAGATGCGCGCTTCGGTGCTGGTCTTGGGGCCGATGCTGGCGCGCGCCGGCGAGGCGACGGTCTCGCTGCCCGGCGGCTGCGCGATCGGCGACCGTCCGATCGACCTTCACTTGAAAGCGCTCGAGTGCATGGGCGCAGAGATCGAGATCACCGCCGGCTATGTGAAGGCGAGCGCGCCCAAGGGCCGGCTCCCAGGCGGCGATTTCAGCTTCCCGATGGTGTCGGTAGGAGCGACCGAGAATGCCGTGATGGCCGCGGTGCTCGCCAAGGGCAAAACGCAGCTGTTCAACGCCGCGCGCGAGCCCGAGATCGTCGACCTCTGTAACCTTCTTGTGGGGATGGGCGCGAAGATCTCGGGGATTGGCTCGGGGCATTTGCTCATCACCGGCGTCGAGGGGTTGAGCGGCACCACCTATGAAGTGATGCCCGACCGGATCGAGGCCGGAAGCTACGCCTGCGCGGCGGGAATCACCGGGGGATCGATCAACCTCATTGGCGCCCGGCCCGACGACATGCGCGCCACGCTCAATGCCTTGGCCCACACCGGCCTCGTGATCGAATTCCACAACCGCGGGATCAAGGTCAGCGCCAACGGCAAGCTGCGGCCGCTGGCGCTGTCGACCGCGCCGTTCCCGGGCTTCGCCACCGACATGCAGGCGCAGTTCATGGCGATGCTCAGTCTTGCCGAGGGCGACAGCTTCCTCGAGGAGACGATCTTCGAGAACCGCTATATGCACGTTCCCGAGCTGAGACGAATGGGCGCCGACATCGACATCCACGGCCGCTCGGCGATCGTCCACGGGGTCGAGGGGCTGACCGGTGCCAGCGTGATGGCGACCGATCTTCGAGCGTCGATGAGCCTGGTGCTCGCCGGGCTCGCCGCCGAGGGCGAGACCGAAGTGCTGCGGGTCTATCACCTCGACCGCGGCTACGAGCGCCTGGAGGAGAAATTGTCGGCGGTCGGCGCGACGATCGAGCGCAGGAGCGCGGGCTAAAGCTTCTTCATGAAGCGCAGGCTGGTGCGCTCGTAGCCCAGGTGCCGGTAGAAGGCGTGCGCTTCGGCGCGGCGGTCGTTGCTGGTCACTTCCACGATCTTGCAGCCGGCCTTCTTAAGCAGCTTCTCGACTTCCTCAACCAGCATCCGCCCAAGCCCAAGGCCTTGCGCTTCCTTAGCGATGACCAGCACCGGAATTCGCCCAACCGGGGCGTCGCGGTGCACCGTCACCATGGTGTGGACGCCGATCAGACCGACGACCTTCTTGTCGAGCGTCGCGACCAGCGGCGGCTCTTTGAGCCGAGCGAGCTTTGCAAGATTCTTGCGCACCGCTTTCTCGCCGATCGGGTGGCCCAGATATTCGATCAGCCCCTTCAGCGCCTTGGCGTCACCGGGCTTGGCGGCGCGGAGCTTGAGCTTGGGCTTGGGCTTCGGTTTCGGCGTCGGTTTGGGCTTGGGCGGCGGCGGGGCGCGTTGGGCTTTCGGCTCGCGCGCAGGCTCGGCGTCGTTGGCTGCCGCCGGCCGTGCCGTCGTGCTCGGCCGGCGCTTACGCGGCAGGACCGCGACATCGAGCGACGCGCCCCAGTCCTTCGCGCCCAGATTGCGCAAATAATCCTCAACCTCGTCCGGGGTCGCGGTCGGGCCCTTGGCATCCATGCCGAGCACTGGCTTACCGCTGGCGTCGGTCAGCCCGACTTTGCCGAACCGCCGCTTGCCCGGGGTTCGGACGCGCGAGCGGACCAACTTGAGTCCGCGGTTGCGCGCGCTTTCCGCAAGCTCGTCGAGGCGCGCATCGCTCACAGTGTGTCCAACATGTGCAGGACCAGGCCGACCATGCCGCCGACCAACGTGCCATTGATGCGGATATATTGGAGGTCGCGGCCGACCGCGGCTTCGAGCCGCGCGGTGACGGTGCGCGCATCCCAGCCGCGCACGGTTTCGGACACGAGCTTGACAATGGAGCTGCCATAGCTCGCCGCCATTCCGACCGCGGCGCGGCGCGCGAACTGGTTGATCGCGGCCCGGATGCGCTTGTCCTTCTCGAGCGTGCCGCCCATCGAGTGAAGGATCTCGCCGAGCTTGCCGGCCATCACCGCATCGGGATTGCGGGCGGCACGGATGATCGCCTCGCGGCCTTTCTGCCAGAGCGTGTCGAGCCACAGGCTGACCGATCTGTTGTCGAGCAATTGCTCCTTGATCGCCTCGACCCGCTCGCGGGTTTCGGGGCGCGTCTGGAGATCGTTGGCGAGCTGCGCGAGCGCTTCCTCGATCTTGACCCTGACGGGGTGCGCGGGATCGGTCGACATCTCGATGGTCAGCTTCCTCAAGCCGTCGATGATCGCATCGGCAAGCTTGGCGTCGAGCCCGGCGAGCTTGAGGATCCAGTTGGCCTTCTTGTGGACCATGTCGCGGATCAGCGGCTCGTTGGCGTCGAGCGCACGGGCGGTCCAGCGGATCGCCGCCTCGAGCATTGGCACGTGCCGGTCCTCGTTGATCGCCGACGCCAGCGCGTGCCCAAGCAAGGGCGACACTTCCATCTTGCGCAGCCGCGAGGAGATCGCGCCTTTGACGATCCCGCCGAGGCGCTCGTCGTCGAGGCTTTCGAATATGTCGGCAATCAGCCGCGACGCGCCCGCGCGGATGCGCGTGCCTTCGCCCGCCGGCGTCTGGAGGAATCGGCCGGTCGCGCCGGCGACGTCGATGTTGCGCATGCGTCGCGCCACCACCGACGGAATCAGGAAATTCTCCTTGAGGAAATTGGCCAGTGCTTCGCCGATCCTGTCCTTGTTCCTGGGAATGATCGCGGTGTGCGGGATCGGCAGCCCGAGCGGATGGCGGAACAAGGCCGTGACCGCGAACCAGTCGGCGAGGCCGCCGACCATCGCCGCTTCGGCGAACGCCTTGACGTAACTGAGCCAGGGATATTGCGGCTCGAACGCCCGCGCGACGGCGAATACCGCGGCCATCACCACAAGCAGCCCCGTCGCCGCCGCCTTCATGCCCGCAGCGCCGGGTTGTGCCGGGTTGAACCGGGATAGAGTGCCGTTGGTCATTGCCCTCATGCCGGCTCAATAGCCGAGCCGGCTCCGAGGTTCACCCGCCGCGGTTCACTCCGCCGGAACGGCGTGGCCTTCGCGATGCGCGTCGGTACCGATGAACCGGTGGAACAGCCGCCCGATCCGCGATTCGATCGAGATCGCGATCGAGAAGTAGGACGGCACCAGCAACAGCGTCAGCAGCGTCGAGAAAATCAGGCCGCCGATCACGGTGATACCCATCGGCGCGCGCCAGCTGTTGTCGCCGCTGATTGAGATGGCGGTCGGCAGCATGCCCGCGACCATCGCGACGGTCGTCATGACGATCGGCTGCGCGCGCTTGTGGCCGGCTTCCCAGATCGCATCATTCTTGGTCATGCCATGGTTCATCATCTCGACCGCGAAGTCGACCAGCAGGATCGAGTTCTTAGCGACGATTCCAAATAGCATCAGGATGCCGATCAGCACGAATAGCGAGACCGGCTGCCCGGCGATGTGAAGTGCGATTGCCGCGCCCAGAGGCGCGAGGATCAGCGACCCCATGTTCACGAATGGTGCGAGGAAGCGCCGGTAGAGCAGGACCAGCACGGCGAACACGAGCAGCACGCCGGAGATCAGCGCGATCGCGAAGTTGAACAGCAGCTCGGCTTGCCATTTCTGGTCGCCGAGATTCATCTTCTGGACGCCCTGGGGCAGGTTCTTGACGGTCGGCAGCTCGTTGATCTTCGCCCACACATCGCCTTCCACCACACCGGGTGCGAGGTCTGCGCCGATCGCCAGCCGGCGAAGCTGGTTTGACCGTTGAATGGTCGTCGGACCCGAGCCGAAACCGATATCGGCAACCGCCTTCAGAGGAACCGATCCACCGCCCGACGTCGGCACGGGCAGATTCTCGAGTGTCGCTAGATCGCGCCGCGAATTCTCCGACAGCGACACGGTGATTGGCACCTGGCGATCGCTGAGCGAGAATTTCGCGCTGTTCTGCTCAATCTCGCCGAGGGTAGCGATGCGGATCGTCTGGCTGAGCGCAGCCGTGGTCACGCCGAGGTCCGCGGCAAGATCGAAATGCGGCTTGATCGTTATTTCTGGCTGCGCCAGGTTGCTTCCGACGCGCGGCGCGCGAAGCCCCGGGATCGTCGCCATTTCCTTGGCGATCTGGTTCGCGACCGCGGTCAGTTGCACAGGATCGTCGCCGCCGAGGTAAAGCATGATGTCGCGAGAATCGGCATCGGGCCCGCCGCCTTGCTGACTTTGGAAGCTCACGCGCGCGTCGGCCATCGCGGCCAGGGTCGGAGACAGGTTGCGCTCGAACTCCGTGCTCTTGAGCTTGCGCTTCTTCTTGAGGACGATGTTCACATGACCCTGGCCGACATTGATCCGTTCGAACACGCGATCGACGCTCGGATCCTTGCTGATGATCGCGGCGGCGCGATCGACCACCGCTTCGGTGTCTTTCAGGGTGCTACCGGGCGGCATGGTGATGTTGACCCGCGAATAATCGCTGTTTTGAGGCGGGAAGAAGGACATCGAGAGCGTGCCGAACAGGACGATGCTTAGCAGCAGCGTGGCGACGCCGGCGCCGACCATCGCCAGCCGGTGGTCGCGCATCCGCGCACTCCAGCGGGCGACGAGAAGCCCATGCCATTCAGCAAAGCTCGCGCTGCCGATACGCTGGACAGTCCAGGCGATTGCTCTTGCGCTGCCGTAAGCGGCGGCTGCGCCCAGGATGAAGGCAATGGCGAACGAAATCGCTCCTGGCACGCCCACCTTGCCGAGGACTGCCATGCCGATGCCGATACCGGCCAGAAACGCGGCGAAGATCGGCAAGGCGAGGATGCCGGCCAGAGCGTAATAGCCGAACCGGCGAGGGATCCTGGGCAACCTTTCGAGCAGCGCATGCGCTTTAGTCGTATCGAGGCTCCAGTTGAGGATCTTGAGGTAGATATCCATCCACTTCCAGGCCGCGTGCGGCTGGACGCCATGCGAGCGCAAGAAATAGGCGGAGATCAACGGGGTGATCATGCGCGCGACAAACAAGCTCATCATCACCGACAGCACGACAGTGAAGCCGAACGCCTTGAAATATTGGCCCGCAATCCCTGGCATCAGCGCGACTGGGAAAAAGACGGCAACGATCGCCATAGTCGTGGCGAGCACCGCCAGGCCGATTTCGTCCGCGGCGTCGACCGACGCCTGGTAGGCCGATTTACCCATGCGCATGTGCCGCACGATGTTCTCGATCTCGACGATTGCGTCATCGACGAGGACGCCCGCGACCAGGCCCATCGCCATGGTCGACATGAAGTTGAGCGTGATTCCCATCATGCTCATGAAAAAGAATGCTGGAATCGCCGATAGCGGGATGGCGACCGCCGAGATCAACGTCGCACGAATGTCGCGGAGGAAGAGAAGGACGACGAGAACGGCAAGGACGGCGCCCTCGATCAACCCTTCCATCGCCGATTTATACTGCGCCTTGGTGTAGTCGACCGTGGTGAAGACCTCGGAGAAGTGAACCTTCGGGTTCTCCTTCTGCATCTTGTTCAGCTCTTCCCACAGGGACTGGTAGGCGGTCACTTCGGACGAGCCCTTGGCTCGCTGGATCATGAAGGTGACGACCTGGTGGCCGTTCTGCTTGGCGATCGAGCGTTGTTCGGAATTGCTATCCTGGACCTGCCCGAGATCGGCGAGCTTGACGAAGCGGCCGCCGGGCAGGGCGATTTGCGTCTGGCTCAGCTGATAGGCGTCGCGGGCATTGCCGAGCACGCGTACGGACTGCTCGGAACCCGCGATTTCGGCCCGTCCGCCGGCGCCGTTCATATTGCTTGCACGAAGCTGCTGGTTGACTTGCGAAGCGGTGATTCCCTGAGCCTCGAGCGCGGCGGGATCGAGGAGCACCCGGATGGTGCGATCGACGCCGCCGATACGACCCACGGCCGCGATGCCCGGCAGGCCGAGCAGACGCTTGGCGACATTATTGTCGATGTACCAGCTGAGCTGCTCCAGCGTCATGTCCGTAGTCTGGGCCCCGACGTAGGAGATCGGCTCATTCTCAGCGTCGACGCGCTCGATCTGCGGCTCCAGAATTCCGTCCGGCAGACTGCTGCGGATTTGCGCGATCACATTGCGCACGTCGTTGACCGCGCGATCGGTCGGAGTGCCGAGCTGGAACTGCACGAAGGTCGTGCTGTTGCCTTCCGTGACCGTGCTGCTGATCTCGTCGACGCCGGTAATTCCGCGAACCGCGGATTCCACGCGCTGGGTGATCTGCGTTTCCATCTCGTTTGGAGCAGCGCCCGGCTGGACGACGGTCACGATGGCCGCCGGAAAGTCGATGTCCGGCGCGTTGTTGACCTGCATCCGGGCGAAGGAAACCAACCCCGCCAGCATCAGTCCGACGAACAAGACGATGGGGCCAACCGGGTTGCGAATGCACCAGGAGGAGATGTTGCGGAAGTTCATGAGCTAACTGCTTTCCTGGAGCGCTTCAGCGCGCGGCCTCACGCCTGGGATTCACCTTCTGGCCCGGGTTCAAGAACGGACCCGCCGAAAGCACGACGGGCTCGTTGCCTGAAATGCCTTCGACAATCGTCACGCCATTGTCGTCGACGGTGCCGATCTTGATCGCACGGCGCTCAACCTCGTTCTTGCCGTTGATGATGTAGACGTAGTTTCCCTTGTCATCGCTCAGCACGGCACTTTGCGGCAACACCGGCGCCGTCGTCGTGCCCCCGGTGATCCGAGCCTCGGCAAAGCCACCCGGCCGGATCGCCGCAGTGTAAGGCACCGCGATCCTGACCTGTCCAAGACGCGACACCGGGTCGATCACCGGAGCGACCTGCCACACGGTTCCGGTGACTCCCTGATCGGCGCCGACCGGAGTGACGGTTGCCGCCATTCCGACATGGACGAAGGCGAGATCCTGCTGCGACAGCTGTGCGCGCATTTCCATCTGGCCGCCCTCCGCCAGCCGGAACAATGCGCCGGAACCGGGGCTCACAATCTGCCCGACCTCGACGTTGCGCGCGAGGATCAGGCCGCTTGCGGGGGCGACCACGTTCAAGCGCCCGATCTCGGCCCGGGTCCCGGCGAGCTGCGCCTGGGCAACCTTAACCTGGGCAAAGGCCGCATCGCGCGACGCCTTTTTCGAATCGATTTCGGCCTTGGAGACGAAGCCACGCCCCTGGAGCTGGACCGCGCGATCGTAATTGGACTGTGCGAGCGCGGCGTCGGCGCGCGCCGCATCGACCTGCGCGGCGAGCTGCGCGGCGAGCTGGGCCTGGACCGAGCGGTCGACGATCGCCAGAGTCTGGCCGGTGCGGACCCAGCTCCCGGCATCGACGAGGACGCGGACGACCCGCCCGCCCGAGCCGGCAATTCCGACCGGCTGGTCGCGCTTGGCCGCCAGCGGGCCGCTGGCGCTGACCACCCGTCCGACCTGGCTGCGACCGGGAACGATGACGGTCACCGTCGGGATTTGTCCTGCGCCAGCGGCAGCGGCTGCCTTGGTCTGGGCCGCATCCTTGCCGCCGCGCATCGCGAGGACGACCACGATCAGGGCAAGAAGGACAAGCGCGCCGATGATCAGCCAGCGCCGGCGGCGCGACCGATCGACCACCACAACGGTGTCGGAGCTGTGGATCGAGGTTTCCCGGTTCATCATTCCCTGCCCAGTTTCGCGAATCTAAGGGTGAGTTATGGCAACTGTATTACGACAATAACTCACCGTTCGCAACACAGCTCGTATGCTTCTCGCGCGCCAACGGTTTTCGACTAACGGTGGCACTTGCGCCGCAAGCGCGCGTTGGCGCATCTCGGTGACCTCAATCGCCGGTGCACCAGCTGGGTCAATAGGGGAAGCGGCATGATGGAACATTATGGAATTCTGGCCTGGATCGTCATCGGGGGGCTGGCCGGCGGAATCGCAAAATTGCTGATGCCGGGGCGCGATCCCGGCGGGTGCATCGTCACCGTTCTGCTGGGGATCGCCGGAGCGCTGCTCGCGGGCTGGATCGGCCATGCGATCGGCTGGTACAAAATGGGCGAAGGCGCGGGCTTCGTCGCCGCGATTGTCGGCGCGTTCCTGATCCTGCTCGTCTATCGGCTGATTGCCAGGCGTCGCTGACTGGGAGCCCGTTTCGTTCAGCAAGCAGCCATGGCGCGGGGGCGAGCCTTCCGCTCGCATAAGCAACGAGGGATTAAGACCATGAAATACGCCTTGCTTGCGGCGCTGACGCTCAGCGCCGTTGCTTTGCCGGCTGTGGCGGATGCCCAGCAGACGGCAACGATCACGCAGTCCATTGCCGGCAGCCGGCTGGACATCAACGCCACCGGTGAAGTCACTCGAGTGCCCGACATCGCGATCATCACGGCCGGAGTGGTGACCCGTTCGACGACCGCGACCGGCGCGCTGCAGGACGCCGCGAACCGAATGCAGCGCGTCCTCACCGCGCTCAAGGGCGCCGGAGTCGAGGACCGCGACATCCAGACCAGCACGGTTAGCCTCAATCCCGAATATCGATATCCCGACAACCAGGCGCCGCAGCTTGTCGGCTATACCGCTTCCAATCAGCTGACGATCCGATTCCGCGACATCCGCAACTCGGGCAAGATCCTCGACGCGCTGGTCGGCCAGGGTGCGAACCAGATCAACGGGCCGGACCTGACAATCGACAAGCCCGAAACGGCGCTCGACGAGGCGCGTGCCAGGGCGATCGCGATCGGCCGCGCTCGCGCTGACCTCTACGCTCGCTCGCTCGGCACGCGCGTCGTGCGCGTGGTTTCCGTTAGCGAGAGCGGCGGCAATTACCCGGTCCCGCCGCCCAGGCCGATGATGATGGAAGCGCGCGCCCAGGCGGCCGACACCAAGATCGAGCCCGGCGAGCAAAAGCTCCAAGTCAATTTGGCGATGACCTTCGAGCTTCAATAGATGTGAGAAAGACCGCGCAGCCCAAGCCGCGCGGCCTTCTTAAAATTGACAGATCAAATGCGCGTCTAGCGGACCGTACCCCTGCGAATCAGGTTCACGATCGCGAGCAGGATAACCGCGCCGAGAAGCGAATAGAGGAATGTCTCGATCGTGACGGCCTGGTTGATGCTTCCGCCGAACAGCAGCCCGGCGATAACGGCGCCCACGATTCCGACAACGATATTGAGGACGATGCCCTGCTGGGCGTCGGTTCTCATGATAAGGCTCGCAAGCCAGCCCACAACGCCGCCGACAATCAGCCAGATAATGATACCCATGAGCTTTTCCCTCCTGTTTCGCGGCCGCGTCTGGGTGGCGGCCGGTCCGGCATCACAGACGCGTGATGCCCGCCGATTGTTCCGGATTCGGAAGGGTCTGTCCAGTTCTACGATGAGCGCTTCGCCGACCAAACGGCAGGGAAGCTGGATCGGTGCGCGTCAGTAACGAAGCGCCGAGTTAGTAGCGCTGCTGGCGCTCGTACTGGTCGCGGTACTGCCTGATGCGCGTGACGCGCAGGCCGGGCATCCCGCTGCGGTCGACTGCGCGCTGCCAGCTGGTGAATTCCTCGAGGCTCAGCGAATAGCGCTTGCAGGCATCGTCGACGGACATCAGCCCGCCAGCGACAGCGGCGACGACCTCGGCCTTGCGCCGCACCACCCAGCGAGTCGTGTTGACCGGCGGCAGGCTGTCGAGCGTCAGCGGCTCGCCGAGCGGACCGATCACCTGGGCCGGACGAATCTTCTGGTTCTCGAGCATTTCCGTCACACCTGCTTAATCATTGTGAATGCGTCCTGCTTAATCCCGCCGCGTTGAAAATATTGTGAAACGCGCTGGTTAATGGTCTGGTCAGTCCGCTTTATGGTCCTTTAACCCTGTTTCACCGTTGGCGAACGCGCCACCAAGTTGCTTCATTGCTTCCCGCCAGCCTTCACTCGCCGACAGGTAACAAGCGATTGCATCCTCTCGCGAACGCGCTTCACCCGTGGCGCCGTTGCCCAGCAGCGTGAGGAGCTCGTTCAGGCTGAGCGGCTCTTCCGCATCCTTGCGAAAGTCCCCCTCGTGACGCGCCAAAACCGCCCCCTTCACTGCCTTTGCTGAGACCCGGTCTAGGCGCGAGGAATGAAATTCGGGTAAAGACCGGCGCAAGAGAACCTCCGATGCGGATCAATTTTCACCTCGATCGTCCTTCGGGCGATGCCAGAATCGTCGTCGCCATGTCGGGCGGCGTCGACAGCTCGGTCACGGCCGCGCTCGCCGCCGAGACCGGCGCCGAGGTGATCGGGGTCACGCTCCAGCTCTACGACCATGGCGAAGCCGTGCGCCGCACCGGCGCGTGCTGCGCGGGTCAAGACATTTACGACGCCAAGCTGGTCGCTGACCGTCTCGGCATCGCGCACTACGTGCTCGACTATGAAAGCCGGTTCCGTGAGGGGGTGATCGACAGGTTCGTCGATGAATATGCAACCGGCCGGACGCCGGTCCCCTGTGCCTCGTGCAACCAGGGCGTCAAGTTCACCGATTTGATTGCCTTCGCGCGCGAGCTCGGCGCCGATTGCCTCGCGACCGGCCATTATGTGCGGCGCATCGTCAATGATGACCGGATCGAGCTGCAAAAGGGCGCCGATCCCCGGCGCGACCAGAGCTATTTCCTCTACGGCACGACCCGCGAGCAGCTCGATTTCCTCCGCTTCCCGTTGGGCGACCTGCCCAAGGATGAAGTGCGGCGACTGGCCGCCGAGATCGGCCTCGAGGTCGCGACCAAGCCCGACAGCCAGGACATCTGTTTCGTCCCCGACGGCGATTATGCCGGTCTGGTGAAGCGGCTGCGGCCGGAAACCGAGGCGGTCGGCGAGATCGTCGATCTTGAGGGACGGGTGCTCGGACAGCACCGCGGGGTGGTCCATTTCACCGTCGGACAGCGCCGCGGGATCGAGGTCGGCGGCCAGCGCGAGCCGCTCTACGTGGTGCGGATCGAGCCTGGCGAACGCCGCATCGTGGTCGGACCGCGCCGCGCGCTCGGCGTCGAAGCGATGCGTGTCGAACAGTGGAACTGGCTCGGCGAGGACCAGCAGGACGTGACCGTGAAGGTGCGCTCGCTCGCCCCGGCGGTTCCGGCGCGGATCGACGATCATTGGATTCGTTTCGGCCGTTGCGAGTTCGGAGTCGCGCCGGGACAGGCGGCGGTCGCCTATGACGGGTCGCGGCTGCTCGGCGGCGGCTGGATCGCGGAGACGGTTTCGGTGGCCCAGGCCCAAGAGAATGCCGCCGCCGCTTAGCGCCGGCGTCTTGCTGTTCCGCGAGCGCCGCGGGAAGCTCCAGGTTTTGTTGATCAAGCCAGGCGGCCCGTTCTGGCGCAACAAGGACGCCGGGGCGTGGATGATCCCCAAAGGAGCGGTCGAGCCCGGCGAGGCGCCGGCCGAGGCGGCGCTCCGCGAGTTCGAGGAGGAGACCGGCATGCGATTGTCGGCGATTCCCTTGCCGCTCGCCAAAATCCGCCAGGCCGGCGGCAAATGGGTCGAAGCCTTCGCGGTCGAGGGCGATCTCGATTGCTCGACAGTCCGGTCGAATGAGTTCGAAATCGAATGGCCGCCGAGGAGCGGCAAGTTTCAGCGCCACCCCGAGGTCGCCGAAGCGCGCTGGATGACGCTCGAGGAAGCGCGGGAACTTATGCTGCCGAGCCAGCTTCCACTGCTCGACGCACTCCAGGAAGAAATGAAATGGGGCCGCTGATGCTGTTGTTCCTTGCCGCGCTTGCCCTGCAATCTTCGTCCGCGCCAGTGCCGTGGGGGCCGTCCTCGCCCCCTGCGACCAGGAGCTGGCCGTCCCGAGAGGGCGACCTGGTCCTTCGCAATTTCGGCTTCCGCTCGGGCGAGACTCTGCCCGAGATCCGGATCCACTACACCTTGCTGGGCGCACCGCATCGGAATTCTCAGGGGCAGATCGACAATGCGGTGATGGTGCTTCACGGCACCGGCGGCGACGGCAAGCAGTTCCTGAGGCCGCAATTCGCCGACGAGCTCTATGGGCCGGGCCAGCCGCTCGATATTCGCCGCTATTACGTCATCCTCCCGGACGATATCGGCCATGGCAAATCGTCCAAGCCATCCGACGGTCTCAGGATGAAATTCCCCAAATACGATTATGACGACATGGTCGAGGCCGAGCGGCGGATGCTGGTCGAAGGGCTCGGGGTCACGCACTTGCGGCTGCTCATGGGGACTTCGATGGGTTGCATGCATGCCTTCATCTGGGGCGAGGCCCATCCCGATTTCGCGAGCGCGCTGATGCCGCTGGCCTGCGAGCCGGTCGAAATCGCTGGCTTGAACCGCATGTGGCGGCAGCTGGCGATCAACGGCATCGAGGCGGACCCGGCGTGGAAGAACGGGAACTACAAAAGCGAGCCCTGGCAGGGCCTGAGGACCGCGGAATCCTTGTTGTTCGTCGCCGGCTCGGCGCCGCTCTATTACCAGGCGCAATATCCGACGCGGCCGGCGGCGAGCGCCTATGCCGAGGATCGGGTTGCGGATGGGATCACCCACCTCGACGCCAACGACCTCATCTACCAGCTCGACGCGTCGCGAAACTACAATCCCTGGCCGAGGCTGGAGGCGATTAAAGTGCCGATGATGTGGATCAATTCGGCGGACGACTTCATCAACGCCCGGAACCTGCCGATCCCCAGGGCGGCCCTGAAGCGGATGCGCACCGCCAAATTCCGGCTGATCCCAGAGAGCGCGGACACTCGCGGCCACGGCACCCACACCTGGGCCAAGTTCTGGAAAGCCGACCTTATTTCGCTTCTGGCGCGCTCGAAATAGGAACGTCGTAAGCCGAAACATGGTTCATGGTGATGAGCCAATGGCTTCTGATCTTGCGGAACAGGCGGGTGTTCACGCCCTCGGTGATGCGGCTGCCTCTTTCGAGCCGGTACTGACCGATCAACATCGCCGCGTCGGGCGCAAGCAGCTCGACCTTCATATTGTAGAAATGGAGCTTGCCGAGCCGCTCGGGCGATCCACCATAATCGCGGATGTAATGGTCGAGCGTGCCCTGCCAGCGGTCCTGAAATTTGCCGTCCGAGACGAACACCACGTCGGGGTTCTTGAAGCCGGCCATGTAGCCCTTGAAGTCGCCGCGGTTCCACGCCGCTTCCATGCGCGAAATGACGGAGAGGATCGCCGCCCGGTCTGTCCTTGGGCTTGCGTTGGCCGCCGACGCCATGAGCAGCAGGGCAAGACCGAGAGCCTTCACAGCTGGAACTGGCCAACGATGACCGTCTGGCAGCGGCCGCCGAGGACGACGCGATCACCGTCCAGCCGGCAATTCAAAACCCCGGTGCGCGGGCAAGCCTGCAGCGCGGTGAACTCGCTGCGGCCCAGCCGCTTCGCCCAATAAGCGGTGAGCGCCGCATGCGCCGAGCCGGTTACCGGATCCTCGTCGACCCCGAGATAAGGGACAAACACCCGGCTGACGACGTCCTCGGTCTTCCCTCGCGCCGTGACCACGGCCATTCTGTGAATCGACTTGAGCGCGCGGAAGTCGGGACGGACGGCGCGGACCGCGGCTTCGTCGGCAAGTTCGATCACCGCGGCGTCGTTGCACCCGTCGGCGAGCCACGCCGGTGCGTCGGGTAGACCCAGCGCTTCGGTCAGATCGGCCTCGTGCACTTCGCGCAGGTTCGGCACCGGAAGGTCGAGCTCGAGCAAGTCGTCGCGACGGCTGACGATGAGAATTCCGGACTTGGTCGAGAAGCGCACCGGATCGGAGTGGATGAGGACGTGGCCCGAGGCGAGCGTGGCATGGCCGCACAGCGGAACTTCAGATTCGGGCGTGAACCAACGCAGCTCATAATCGGCATCATCACGGTCGGTCGGGACGGTGAAAGCCGTCTCAGCAAGGTTATTCTCGGCCGCGATCGCCTGCATGACGCTTTCGTCGAGCCAGGACTCGAGCGGCATCACCGCCGCCGGATTGCCGGTCAGCGGCCGGTCCGCGAAGGCGTCGACCTGAAAGAACGGGATGCTGGTCATGTCGCGCGCTCGGTAATGTCGGAGGAGAGCAGGGTTTCCCGGTCGGTCTGCCCTTCGGGGTCGACGTGGATCAGGATCTCGGTCCCGGGGAAGCGCTCCTGAAGCTGCTCCTCGGCGCGGTCGAGCCGGTCGTGCGCTTCCTGGACCGTCCAGTCGGCCGGGACCCACACGTGGAACTGGACGAAGCGCAACGTGCCACTCTTGCGGGTGCGCAGGTCATGGAGGCCGGCGAGCTCGGGAAATTCCCCGCAAGCATCGAGAAAAGCCTGGCGCTCCGCTTCCGGCCATTCGCGGTCCATCAGCTGGTTCACCGCCTCGCGCGACGCGCGATAGGCGCCCCACAGCAACCACAAGGCGATCAGAATGCCAAAGGCGGCGTCCGCGCCCCGGATATGCAGCGCCTGGTCGAGCACCAGCGCGACGATCACCGACCCGTTCAGGAACAGGTCGGACCTGTAATGAACATTGTCGGTCTTGATCGCGACCGATCCGGTGCGCTGGATGACGCGCCGCTGGTACCACAGCAGCACGAAGGTTGCGGCGATCGCCAGGACCGACACGCCGATGCCAATGTCGAGCGCGGCGGTTTCGCCGCCGTTGATCAGGCGGTCGACCGCGCGCCACGCAATGCCGATCGCCGACACGGTAATCAGCACGACCTGGGCAAGCGCGACCAGGGCCTCGGCCTTGCCGTGGCCGAAGCGGTGATCGTAGTCGGCGGGCTGAGCGGCAATGCGCACCCCAGCGAGCGTGGTGAGACTGGCAAGCACGTCGAGCGCGGTGTCGGCGAGGCTTCCGAGCATGGCGGTCGAATCGGTCGCATAGGCGGCCCAGGTCTTGGCGACGAGCAGCACCAGCGCGAGCGCGACACTGGCCAGAGCCGCGCGTGACGAGAGCACCGAATGCTGGGCTGCGGTTTCGGCGCTGGTCATGGGTAGAGCAGTCCTTCGGTCCAACCGCCGTTTCGACGCGTGAACAGCCGGCGCTCGTGCAGCCGGTGCGGGCGGTCGGTCCAGAATTCGATCCGTCCGGGGATGACGCGATAGCCGCACCAATGCGGCGGGCGCGGAACGTCCTCGCCTTCGAACCGGCGCTTCACTTCCTCGAAGCGCTCCTCGAAGGTTTCGCGACGATCGAGCGGGCGCGACTGGTCCGATGCCCAGGCGCCGAGCTGCGAATCCCGCGCACGGGTGGCGAAATAGGCGTCGGCTTGCGTCTTGGGCACTCGTTCGACAGCGCCTTCGATCCGTACCTGGCGGCGCAGCGACTTCCAGTGGAACAGCAAGGCGGCGCGCGGATTTGCGTCGAGCTGCTCGCCCTTTGGGCTCTGCTCATTGGTGAAGAAGACGAAGCCTTCGGGCCCATGGGCCTTCAGCAGCACCATCCGCGCCGACGGCCGCCCCGAAGAATCGGCGGTCGCAAGCGCCATCGCCTCGGGTTCGTTGGGCTCGCTCGCGCGCGCCTCGGCGAACCATTGATCGAACAGAGCCAGGGGATCGGTCATGCTGCGTGGGCCCTTAGGCTTGGCTCCGCGCGAACGGCAACCCATCTGGTCAGCCGCGAAAGCTTACGGCATGGAGCGGCATGGCTCTGGATCTGTACCAACGCCTGGGCGTGCAGCGCGGCGCGAGCGAGGCCGAGATCAAGAAGGCGTATCGCAGCCTCGCCAAGCAGCTTCACCCCGACCGCAACAAGGACAAGCCCGACGCGGCGAAGCGCTTCGGCGAAATCACCCACGCCTATGATTTGCTGTCCGACAAGGACAAGCGCGCGAGGTACGACCGCGGCGAGATCGACGAGGAAGGCAACCCGAAGATGCCGTTCGGGTCGGGCTTTGGCGGCTATTCGTCCGGGCCCGGGGGGCCGCAGCCCGGCGCCGGCGGCGCGGGCTTCGAGAATTTCAATTTCGGCGGCGCCGACGCGGCCGACTTGAGCGATTTGTTCGAAGGGCTGTTCGGGGCGACCGGGGGGATGCGCGGCCGGCCGGGCAGCGGGTTCAGCGGTTTTCGCCAGCGGGCTCGGGCGCCGCAAAAGGGTGCCGACATCGCCTATCGCCTCAAGGTTCCGTTCGTCGACGCGGTCGCCCTGAAACCGCAACGGATCACATTGGGCGACGGCAAGACGATCGACCTGAAATTGCCCAAAGGGCTCGAGGACGGCACCAAGATCCGCCTCGCCGGCAAGGGCCAGGACGGACCTGCCGGGCGCGGCGACGCGATTGTCACGATCGAGATCGCGCCGCATAAGTTCTTCACCCGCGATCGAAACAACATTCGGCTGACTCTGCCGGTGACGCTCAAGGAGGCGGTGCAGGGCGCCAAGGTGAAGGTGCCGACTCCGGAAGGGCCGGTGATGCTGACCATCCCCAAAGGCACGACCTCGGGCAAGGTATTCCGCCTCAAGGAGCGCGGATTTGCCGCCAAGGACGGCAAGCGCGGCGACCAGCTGGTGACCGCCGAGATCGACGTGCCCGCCGGCGATCCGGAGCTGCAGAAGTTCGTCGAAGAGTGGGACGGCGGCGGCAATCCGCGCCAGAGCCTCGGAGTCTAGTCCCGCCCAATGCGCGATACGTCCCCCCAATCGCCCGAAGCAAGACGCAAGCGCCTCGCAAGCATGCGCGCGGCCTTCGGCACGGAGGTCGAGGAGAAGCTGAAGCCCAAGCTGACTCCGTGGGAAGTGGTCAAGCGCGTCGCAATCGGTGTCTACAACGACGGCTTCATCCACGCCGGCAACCTTGCTTACCTCTCGATCCTCGCGCTCTTCCCGTTCTTCATCCTCGCCGCTGCGATCGCCCACCTTCTGGGCCAGAGCCAGGATGCGCAGCTGACCGTGTTCAACGTGCTTCGCCGCCTTCCGCCCGATGTTGCCAACACGTTGCGCGCGCCCGTGCAGGAGGTGCTGCACGCGCGCACCGGCCCTCTGTTGTGGTTCGGCGCAATCGTCGGCCTGTGGACCGCGGCGAGCTATGTCGAGACGATCCGCGACATCCTGCGCCGGGCCTATGGCGTGAAATTCTGCGCTCCCTTCTGGGAATATCGCCTGGGCTCGATCCTGATCATCCTCGGCGCCGTGCTGCTGCTGATGACCGCCTTCGCCGCCAGCGTCGCACTGAGCTCGGTGCACCATGTGCTGGTTGAGTTGTTCCCGTTCGCCCAGAGCGTGGCAACCAGCCTCGGCATCTACCGGCTGGTGCCTGCCGCGACCCTGTTCTTCACTTTCTACGTCCTGTTTTATGCGCTCACTCCGTCGCGCTACCGCAAGCTTGGCTGCAGGAAATGGCCGGGCGCTCTGCTGATCACTGCCTGGTGGCTGGCGACGGTCGAGATCCTGCCCAACATCCTCGGCCTGGTCGGCGGCTACAGCCTGACCTACGGCAGCCTCGCCGGGGTGATGATCAGCCTGATCTTCTTCTTTGTCGTTGGCTTGGGCGTGGTGATCGGCGCCGAGCTCAACGCGGCGCTGGCGGAAAGCGGCGCCACCGCGCTAAAGGGCGAGGTCTATACCGGGCCGTACACGGACGAGCTCGAAGTTGAAGAACCGCAGCCTGGAGAGGACGTCGAGGTGGTACTGGAAACGGGGGGACCGCAGCTTTGACAGGCTTGATGAAAGGCAAGCGTGGCCTGATCATGGGCCTTGCCAACGATCGCTCGCTCGCGTGGGGCATTGCCCGCTCGGTCGCTGGAGAAGGCGCGGAATTGGCCTTCTCCTACCAGGGCGAAGCGCTCGAGAAGCGCGTTCGGCCGCTGGCGATGGAGCTGGGGTCCGACCTGTTGGTCGACTGCGATGTTTCGGACATGAAGGCGCTCGACAAGACGTTCGACGCGCTGAAGGAACGGTGGAAGACGATCGACTTCGTCGTCCATGCGATCGGCTATTCCGACAAGAACGAGCTCAGGGGCAAATTCGTCGACACGACGATGGACAACTTTCTGATGACGATGAACATCTCGGTGTTCAGCTTCGTTTCGGTCGCGCAGCGGGCGCGGCGACTGATGAGTGACGGCGGTGCGCTCCTGACCCTGACCTATTACGGGGCCGAGAAGGTCATTCCGCACTATAATGTGATGGGCGTCGCCAAGGCGGCGCTCGACGCCTCGGTCAAGTATCTGGCGATGGACCTGGGCCCCGAGGGCATCCGCGTGAACGCAATCTCGGCCGGCCCGATCAAGACCCTCGCCGCGAGTGGGATCGGCGACTTCCGCTACATTATGAAGTGGAACGAATATAATTCGCCATTGAGGCGCAACGTGACGATCGAGGACGTCGGCGGCGCCGGGCTGTACCTGCTGTCGGATCTCGCGTCGGGAGTCACCGGCGAAATCCACCATGTCGATGCCGGCTATAATGTCGTTGGCATGAAGGCGGAGGACGCGCCCGACATCGCGACGGTGTAACTCACTCCCTTGACCGGAGAGGAGGTGCGGATGGGAAATCAGATCGGCTGCCATGTGCGCCTCACGGGCCATGTCCAGGGCGTGTTCTTCCGTGCCTGGGCCCAGGGCCACGCGCGCGAGCTCGGAGTCAGCGGCTGGATTCGCAATTGCCGGGACGGGTCGGTGGAGGCTCACCTCGCCGGGGATGAGAATGCCGTCACTCGAATGATCGAACGGATGCGGCGCGGACCGTCGAACGCGCGGGTCGAAGAGTTCGAGATCGAGGATGCGGCGCCCGAGAGCACCGGCCGCTTTGAGGTGCGGCACTAGCCGCCGAACGGATCCCTGACCAAAATCGTGTCGTCGCGCTCGGGCGAGGTCGAAACGAGAGCCACCGGGCAACGGACCAGTTCCTCGATCCGGCGGACATATTTGATCGCCCGCGCCGGCAAATCGGCCCAGCTGCGCGCCCCCCGCGTTGAGCCCGGCCAGCCCTCGATCTCCTCGTAGATCGGCTCGGCCCGCATCTGGTCGGCGGAGTGCGGCGGGAGATAGTCGAATTTCTCCCCGTCGATCATGTAGCCGGTACAGATCTTCACCGTTTCAAAGCCGTCGAGCACGTCGAGCTTGGTCAGCGCGATCCCGGTGATCCCGCTGACCGCGACCGCCTGGCGCACGAGCACCGCGTCGAACCAGCCGCAGCGGCGCTTGCGGCCGGTGACCGTGCCGAATTCGTGGCCGCGTGTCCCGAGCTTCTGGCCGACCTCATTGTCCTGCTCGGTCGGGAACGGGCCGGAGCCGACGCGCGTGGTGTAGGCCTTGACGATGCCGAGCACGAAGCCGGCGCCCGACGGCCCGATGCCGCTGCCCGATCCGGTCGTCCCCGCGACCGTGTTGGAGGATGTGACGAACGGGTAGGTGCCGTGATCGACGTCGAGGAGCACGCCCTGCGCGCCTTCGAACAGCACGCGCTTGCCTTTGCGGAGCGCGACGTCGAGGTCGCGCCACACCGGCCTTGCGAAGGCCAGGACGAATTCGGCGATTTCCGCGAGATCCGCTTTCAAGCGCTTGCGGTCGACCGGCGGCTCGCCGAAGCCGGCGCGCAGCGCGTCGTGGTGCGCGCACAGGCGATCGAGCAATGGCCCCAAATCGTCGAGCCGGGCCAGGTCGCACACTCGGATCGCCCGGCGGCCGACCTTGTCCTCATAGGCCGGGCCGATTCCGCGGCGCGTGGTGCCGATCTTGCCCGCGCCGCTCGCATCCTCGCGCAGCGCGTCGAGGTCGCGGTGAATGGGCAGGATCAGCGGGCAGGTCTCGGCGACCATCAGCACTTCCGAAGTCACCTCGACGCCCATTTCGCGCATGCGCTCGACCTCGGCCTTCAGGGCCCACGGGTCGAGAACCACGCCATTGCCGATCACCGACGGCGTGCCCCGGACAATGCCTGAGGGAAGCAGCGACAGCTTGTAGGTCTGTTCGCCGACGACCAAAGTATGGCCGGCGTTATGGCCGCCCTGGAACCGCACCACCATGTCGGCGCGGCTCGCCAGCCAATCCACGATCTTGCCCTTGCCTTCGTCGCCCCACTGGGCGCCGATGACGGTGACGTTACCCACGTCTCGTTCCTTGTTTTGCGCGGCCCGGAGGCTCCTAGGGGCACTGGCGCGATGCGTCTAGGCCGCTTGGCGATCGTTGGGCGGTCGGAACAGAAATCCGAATTGGAGCGTATTGGAGTTCCGGAACGTGCCCCCAGCGCGGACTGAACCACAACCACAGGGGAAAGCGTAATGAAGACCACCACAATTCTTGCGATTGCTCTGGGCCTTGGCTCTCTTGCCGCGTGCAACAAGAGCCCGACCGAGCAAGCCGCCGAAAACGTCGAATCCAATTACGACAATGCTGCCGAGAATGTCGAAGCCACTGGCGAGAATGCGGCCGCCAATATCGAAGCCAATTCCGAAAATGCTGCCGCGGCGCTGAAGAACGAAGGCGACCAGAAAGCGGCCGCAGTCAAAAACAGCGCGACCAACACCCAATAAGGGTTCTCAATCCGGTCCGCTCGCACGCAGGTGAACCGGCCAGAGGGCGCTCCTTTCCGGGGCGCCCTTTTTCGTTGGATCAAAAGCTCAGCGGGACGACGTCGAGCACGCCCGGAATGGCGTGCAGCTGCTTTGCGACAGCCGGCGTGATCGGATCGTCGACCGCGACCAGGGCCACCGCCTCGCCACCCGCGTCGTGGCGGCCGAGGTTGAAGGTCGCGATGTTGATCTGGTTTTCGCCCAATTTGGTGCCGAGCGCGCCGATGAACCCCGGAGCGTCGGTGTTGACGATATAGATCATCTGGCCGGCAAGCTCGGCCTCGACCGGGATGTCGAAAATCTCGACCAGCCGCGGCGCGCGGTTGCCGAATAGCGTCCCCGCAACCCGCTTCGGACCATGGTCGGTCCCGACGGTGACCGCGAGCAAGGTATGATAATCGCCCTCGCGCTCGTTGCGGATCTCGCGCACTTCGAGGCCGCGCTCGCGCGCCAAATACGGCGCGTTGACCATGTTCACCGTGTCTGACCACGTCCGCATCAGCCCGGCGAGCACCGCGCCGGTGATCGGCTTGATATTGAGCTCGGCCGCGGCGCCCTCGACTTCGATGTCGATCGAGCGAATCTCGGTCCCGGCGATCTGGCCGACCAGTCGCCCCAGCTTCTCGGCCAGGGTCATGTAGGGCCTGAGGCGCGGCGCTTCCTCCGCCGACAGCGAGGGGACGTTGACGGCATTGGTGATGCCACCAAGCAGCAGGAAGTCGCTCATCTGCTCGGCGATCTGGATCGCGACATTGACCTGCGCCTCGCTGGTCGAAGCGCCGAGGTGCGGCGTGCAGATCAGGCCCGGCGTTCCGAACAATGGATTGTCCTTGGCCGGCTCCTGCGAAAAAACGTCGAGCGCGGCGCCCGCCACCTGGCCGCTGCCGAGCGCGTCCTTCAGCGCCACTTCGTCGATCAGCCCGCCGCGCGCGCAATTGACGATGCGCACCCCGCGCTTGGTCTTGGCCAAAGCCTCGCGGCTCAAGATTCCGCGGGTCTGGTCGGTCAGCGGCGTGTGGAGGGTGATGAAATCGGCGCGAGCGAGCAGCTCGTCCAATTCGACCTTGTCGACGCCGAGCTCGACCGCTCGCTCGGGGCTGAGGAACGGGTCGTAGGCGACGACCTTCATCTTGAGGCCGTGAGCGCGGTCGGCGACGATCGATCCGATATTGCCGCAGCCGATCAGGCCGAGCGTCTTGCCCGACAGCTCGACCCCCATGAACCGGTTCTTCTCCCACTTGCCGGCCTGGGTCGACTGGTCAGCCTGGGAGATTTCGCGGGCGAGCGCGAACAACATGGCGATGGCGTGCTCGGCGGTGGTGATCGAATTGCCGAACGGCGTGTTCATGACTACGATTCCGCGCGCCGAAGCCGCAGGCACGTCGATCGTGTCGACGCCGATCCCGGCGCGGCCGATGACCTTCAATCGCGGCAAGGCTGCGTCCATTGTCGCCGCCCCGACCTTGGTCGAGCTTCGGACCGCGAGGCCGTCATAATCGCCGATGATCGCTACGAGCTCGTCGGGCTTGAGCCCGGGCTTTTCGTCGACCTTGATGCCGCGCTCGCGGAAGATCGCGGCGGCTTTCGGGTCCATCTTGTCGGCAATGAGGACGCGGCACTGATCGCTCATCGCGTGGCCTCCCACGCCCATTCGATCCACGGCCCGAGCGCCTCGATGTCGGCGGTATCGACCGTCGCCCCGCACCAGATGCGAATGCCGGGCGGGGCATCGCGATAGGCGCCGATGTCGTAGCCGGCCTCCTCGCGTTCGAGCAGCTGGACGATCGCCTTCTGCCGCTCCTTGTTGGCCTCGGCATCAGAGCGATCGGCGAATTGCAGGCAGACCGAGGTGTTGGAGCGGATCGCCGTCTCGGCCGCGAGATGCTCGATCCAGCCGGCGCTCTGCACCCAGTGGTCGAGCGCTGCGGCATTGGCGTCGGCGCGGGCGATCAGCGTCTTGAGCCCGCCGACCCGCTCGGCCCAGTCGAGCGCGACCAGCCAATCCTCGACGCACAGCATCGAGGGCGTGTTGATCGTTTCGCCCTTGAACACTCCGTCGATCAGCTCGCCGCCTTTCATGAGGCGGAAGATCTTGGGCAACGGGCGCGGCGCCGGTTCCCGCTCGAGCCGCTCAACCGCGCGCGGGCTGAGCACAAGCATGCCGTGCGCCGCCTCGCCGCCGAGCGCCTTCTGCCAGCTGAAGGTGCCGGCATCGATCTTCGCCCAGTCGATGTCCTGCGCGAAGGCGCCGGAGGTCGCGTCGCAGATCGAGAGGCCGGTGCGGTCGGCTGCAATCCAGTCGGCGCCCGGCACGCGCACGCCGCTGGTCGTGCCGTTCCAGGTGAAGACGATGTCGCTCGCGGGGTCGATTGCGGAGAGATCGGGAAGCTGGCCGTAATCCGCGGTGCGAATTTCGGCATCGAGCTTCAGCTGTTTGGCGACGTCGGTCACCCAGCCGGCCCCGAAGCTCTCCCAAGCTAGCATCGTCACTTGGCGGGGGCCGAGCAGCGACCAGAGCGCCATCTCCAGCGCGCCCGTGTCCGAGGCGGGAACGATGCCGAGCCGGTAATCGGCCGGAAGTCTGAGCAAGGCGTGGGTGCGATCGATCGCTTCGGCTAGCTTCGCTTTGCCGATGGCGCCGCGATGCGACCGCCCGAGCGAGCTCGTGCCGAGCAAATGCGGCGACCAGCCGGGTGGCTTGGCGCAGGGACCCGATGAGAAAAACGGTCGCGCTGGGCGGGATTGGGGTTTGGCGCGGCGCACAGTGGCGCCGGCGTCGGCAGCTTCGGTCAATTCGACTCTCCTTCCAGAGAGCTCGCGCCGCGTTGGGACGGCGTGGCCCGGAGCCGCGTGTAAAGGCTGCGGCGCAACACGCAATCCGCGTCGTGAAAGATTCTCTCTCCGAATCAGCGCGCGACGCGCATGCTGCACTGCACGACTCCCTGATTTTGCTGGAATCAGGGCCTTCACAGAGAGCGAGCTCAACGACTCATCGCGCATCGGCAGCGGTTCATCCCTAAAGGCGGAACCCCGGGTTGAATTTGTTAACCATCCGGCATCAGGGTCCAAACCCGTCAGCACGCGAAGGGCAACGGCGTGTTCGACCATGGGGCTGGGGAGCTCCTGAATGTGAAGGAACGATCACGGCACGCCGTCTGGGGCGCGTGGCGTTGGTGCTTTGGAGCGGGGACGACAATGACGCAGGTTTTGGCGGCAACATCCGGACTATTCCGCGACCGCGACCTTTTTATCCACGACGGCTCAAGGCTTCGCCGATTCCGTGTTTCCGCTCCCGTTCAGGGAGCTTTCTTTTTGATGCTGATGATACTCGTCGCCTGGTCCGCCTTTGCGACCGCCCGGCTCATCACCCGTCCCCACAATGTCAGCCTTGCCGCCGCAACCGAAGCACGCGCCCGCATGATCGAGCAGCGTCAGGCGGTGATTGAAGCGGCGCTCAGTGGCAGCAAGATCGATCCGAAGCTGGTCGCGGCGGCCGCCCTCAGTGGCCGTCTCGCCAAGGACGGACCGCTCGCTCGCGTCGAGCGGCAGCAACTGCAGCAAGCGGCCCTGGTCGCCCGGGCGCTCGACGTCCGCTACCAGGTGACCGCCGCCGAATTGAAGCGGCTCGGCATCACCCCGGCGCGGGTCGGCTCGCCTGACGGTGTCGGCGGCCCGTTCGAGAGCGCCGGCAACCCGACCTTCAAGGCGCTGTTCAATAGCTGGAAGAAGCTCGACCAATTGCAGGACGGCGTGATCGCGATTCCGTCCGACAAGCCGGTCCAGGCCAGCGTCACCTTCACCAGCGGCTTCGGCGTCCGTTCGGATCCGTTCCATGCCGGTGCGGCAATGCATCCGGGTATCGACCTTGCAGGTGCGGTGGGCACGCCGATCTACGCAACCGCCGAGGGCACCGTGCTGCGCGCGGGCTGGAACTCGGGCGGCTACGGCAATCTGGTTGAGATAGACCACGGCCGCGGAATCACCACTCGCTATGGCCACATGTCGGCGATCCTCGTCAGCGAGGGCCAGCACGTAACTCGCGGAGAGCAGATCGGCCGCATGGGCTCGACCGGGCGCTCGACCGGCACCCACCTGCACTACGAAGTGCGGATCGACGGACGCGCCGTGAACCCAATCCCGTTCATGAAGTCGACCGATTATGTCCTCGCGATGCAGCGCCGTGCCGGTGCCGCGTCGATGGATGCAGTGGCGATCGGCGGTCCGGTGGGCGGCGACCGCTAATCGCGGCTAAAGTTGCCGCACGAGAGCGGCGTCCCTATCTGGCTCACGTGAGCGAGCCCGACATCATCCTTACCGAGAGTGCCGCGAAGCGCGTCGCGTGGATCGCCGAGCGCCAGGCCAAGCCCGCGATTTTGAGGCTCGCGGTCGACGGCGGCGGCTGCGCCGGCTTCACTTACACGTTCGATTTGGCTGAGCAGCCGGAAAGCGATGACACGGTCGCCGAGACCGACGGCGTCAAGCTGGTGGTCGACCCGGTCAGCCTCGCGCTGGTCAAGGGCTCGGCGGTGGATTTCGTCGAAGACCTTGGCGGCGCCGCCTTCCGCGTGACCAACCCCAACGCCCAGTCGGGCTGCGGCTGTGGATCGAGCTTTAGCGTCTGATCCTCGGCTATACTGCCACATCGAAGAAACGGGTGACGCGCAGGACGAGATAGCCGAGTGCAAGGATTGCGACCACGGCCTGGACGCGTTCGCGCGGGCTGACCATCCCGACAATGCACAACACCACTAGCCCCGCCTGGGCCAGCGGATATTCGATGCCGAGCGAAGCGAAATGGGCGGTGCCCTTGGCTAATGTGTCGAGAACATCAACCACCAGAAGCGTGATGAGCATCGCAAAAAACCAACGCCGGCGTGACAGGAAATATGCCTTGAAATCCTGATGGTCGCCGAGGTCGCTCGGGAACAGAAGCGTGCAGATCAAATAGATCAAAAACGCATAACCAAGGACGAAGGCATAGAGCTGGAAGGTCCAGACTGGGGTGAGCCGCAACTGAAATTCAAACCACCACCAGAAGACGCTGATCAAGCCCATGTGCGCGACCCACAGGAGATGGACCCACCACACGCGTACGCCCCGGGGATTTTCAAGGATCCGGCCAACGCCCTGCATTAAGTGCGTAAGGGCCAGGCCAATGACGATGGCCGCCAGCATCATGATATAGTCAAATGCGCCCACAGCCTCCCCCGTTTGGCCTCCGCGACCGACGATTCGTTAAACGATGGGATGTTGGAAGGCGAGCCGTGGTGTTGCGTTTGCCATCGTCGCGCTTAGTCACGTCCGAATGAAGCTCGCGACCTACAATTTGAACGGCATTCGGGCGCGGTTGCCGCGGCTCGTCGAATGGCTCGACAAGGAAAAGCCGGACGTCGTCTGCCTGCAGGAATTGAAATGCGCCGACGAGGCGCTGCCGATCGCCGACATCGAGGCGGCGGGCTATGGCGCTGTGTGGCACGGGCAGAAAGGCTTCAACGGAGTCGCGATCCTCGCCAAAGGCGACAGCCCGGAGCTGCGGCGCGTGGGTTTGCCCGGCGATCCGGACGACACCCATAGCCGCTACATCGAGGTCGAAGTGCGCGGGCTGGTCGTCGCTTCGATCTATTTGCCCAACGGCAATCCGGTCGGCACCGAGAAGTTCGACTACAAGCTCAAGTGGATGGAGCGCCTTGGCGCGCATGCCCGCGAATTGCTTGGCGCCGAGCGGCCGACGGTGCTCGCCGGCGACTGGAACGTGGTCCCCGAGGACCGCGACGTCTTCTCGGTCCGCGCCACCCAGCACGATGCCTTGCTTCAGCCCGAGACGCGTCAGGCGTGGCGACGGATCCTGCACCAGGGCTGGACCGATGCGCTCCGAGCGCTGCACCCCAATGAAGAGCGGCTCTACACCTTCTGGGACTATACCGCCGGCTGCTGGCAGCGCGACGCGGGTTTCCGCATCGACCATTTGCTGTGCTCGCCCGAAGCCGCCGACCGGCTAGGCGGCGCGGGCGTCGACAAATGGGCACGCGGCGAGGAGAAGGCGAGCGATCACGCGCCGACGTGGATCGAACTGAGCTAGGACTTGATTTGGATGCTTGCCCGTTTTTAGTTTAGGGCGCCGGATCGACGAGAAAGGGCGCGCATATGCCTCGACGGACCGCCGCATGATTAGCTCGCTCGCCGTCCTTCAGGTGGTGGCACCCGCTAATGCTCAGCCGATCGCAACCGATCAGTGCAATCGGGCGGAGAAGGGTGAGATCGTCGTGTGCGGATCGCGTCCGGGCGAGAACCCATATCGTCTTCCGAAATTGACCGATAAATATGAGCGCAAGCCCATGCGCGCTGAGATCGATGCCATCCCTGGCGTGCACACGCAGGCACATGTGGAATCAGAGACTCTAGCGGACGGCAATGTTGCCAAGCGCGTGATGCTGACCTTCCGCGTGCCTTTCTGACAGCGATTGTTCTAATGTCCGTATTGGGTCGAGCGCAGACGCCGACCAATCACAGCGCCTTCTCGTAAATCCGGTACCGGTGATTGACCGCCGCCCCGGGCAGCTCGGCGATCGACAGCATCCCCTTGTTGTCCTCGATGATCCAGCCGAACTCGCCGACGCTCGCGCCATATTTCGAGACCGCGTCGCGGCGGGTGAACTCGATCATCATGAAGGCGAGCTGGCTCGCCATCCGGCTGTGGTGGAGCTTCCTCGCAACGCCCATCAGAGGCACGCGCAGCCGCCGCGTGCGTGGCTTGCGCAGGCGCCATAAGAGCTTGATGAAGTTGAACGGGAACAGCTCGCCGTTCAAATCCTTGGTCAGCTCGTTGATGTCGGGGATCGTCAGCATGAAGGCGACCGGCTCGCCATCGAGCTCGGCGACGCGCACCAGCTCATTGAAGATGATCGGCTTCAATTTCTTGGCGGCGTAGGCGATCTCCGCCTCGGTCAGCGGGACATAGCCCCAATTGTGCGACCAGGCCTCGTTCAACAGGTTGAGGATCAGCCGCGATTCCTCGGCAAACTTCGACTTGTCGATTTCGCGGATGCGGATGCGCGGGTTGCGCTCGCCCAGGGCAATCAACCGGTCGATCTTGGGATCCGACCAATGGGTGATGTCGACCTCGTACGTCAGCAGGTCCTTGGCTTTGCCGTAGCCCGCGGTTTCGACCCAGCCTTGGTATTCGGGCCGGTGGTGGCCCATCATCGCCGTCGGCGGCTCGTCGAAGCCCTCGATCTCGAGCCCGGGCTCGTCCCAGATCGAGAGGCTGATCGGCCCCAGCGCGCGGGTCATGCCCTGCTGCTTGAGCCAGTTCTCGGCGGTTTCAATGAGCGCGGCCGCGGCCTCGCCGTCGAGCGCCTCGAACATGCCCCACTGGCCGAGGCCCTTCTCCATATGCTCCTGGACGAGGACGTCGACCTGGGCGCTGATCCGCCCGACGACCTTGCCGCCGCGTTCCGCGAGCCAGAACTGGGCACGCGCATGCTCGAACCACGGGTTCTTGCCCGGGGTGATCAGGCCGTGAACCTCGTCCTTGAGCGGGGGGACCCACGCGGGGTCGTCCTTGTAGACCTCCCACGCGAAGTCGACGAAGGCCTTCTTGTCCTTCTTGTTCTGGACGGGGCGGATGGTGAGGGGGGTGCTGGTCATGGGGCGCTTGGCTAGCGAGTCATCGCGGCCAGCGCCAGTTAAGGTTGTGGCGCCCAACTCCCGCCACTATTTTCGTGCAAACAAGCAAGCATCCGCAAAGCCTTATGACCAACACGGCAATCCTTGACCGACCGAATGACGCTGCCCCCGCGCAGCGCGTCGGCGCGCGCGCCAAGGATGACGCGACCATGCTCAAGGCCGCGGCCAGGCTGACGCGCGACCTCAACCAGCCGAGCGCGGCGATCTATTGGGCCGACATGCTCGGCTCGGTGCTCATTGGCTATCTCGCGCTCGCCGGGGCGATGGGCGCGCGCTCGACGCCATTGGCAATCCTCGCTCCGGTCGTCGCGATCGTCGCTTTGTTTCGCGCCGGAAGCTTCATCCATGAGCTCACCCACATCAAGAAAGGCGCGGTCAAAGGCTTCCGCTTCGCCTGGAACCTGGTCGTCGGCGTCCCGCTGCTGATCCCGTCCTTCATGTACGAAGGCGTCCACAATCAACACCACGCCAAGACCTATTACGGGACGGCCGAGGATCCAGAATATCTGCCGCTGGCGCTGATGCACCCGTGGACCCTGCCGCTGTTCCTGATCGTCGCCGTGCTCGCGCCGATCGGCCTGCTGATCCGTTTTGCGATCCTTAGCCCTCTGTCCTTATTCTCGCCGAAGCTGCGCGCGTTGGTGGTCGGCCGCTATTCCGGCCTGCAGATCAACCCCAAGTTCACCCGCCCTGCGCCCGAAGGCCAGTTCGCGCGCGATTGGGCGTGGCAGGAAGCGGCATGCAGCCTGTGGGCGATCGCATTGCTGGCGATGACCGCGGCAGGCGCGATCCCACTGCGCGACTTCCTCATTTTCCTCGGCGTCACCTCGGGCGTGATGCTCTTGAACCAGGTCCGCACCCTGGTCGCGCATCTGTGGGAGAATGAGGGCGAGCCGATGAGCGTCACCGCCCAATTCTTGGACAGCGTCAACGTGCCGCCGCCCGCGACCCTGCCGATTTGCTGGGCGCCGGTCGGGCTTCGCTATCACGCGCTGCATCATCTGTTGCCCGGGCTGCCCTACCATGCGCTTGGCGAGGCGCACCGCCGGCTCATCAGGGAGCTCGACGTCAAGTCGGTCTATCATCACTCGACGCACCGGCACTTGTCGGCACTGGCGATGCGGCTCGCGCGCAGCACGATGGGCCGCCGCACAGCCTGATTATTTGTTCAGCATCACGCTGAGTTGCTTGTCGTCGGGCCCCGCGAGAATGGCGCAATAGAGTTGCGCCGGGTCCTTGGCCGAAAGGTTCCTGAAGTAATGCACGACCTCGCCCGCGCGCTCGAGCGTGGTGTCGCCGACGGTCACAGTCCGCACCGGCTCGCGGCCGATGCTTACCGCGAAGCTGCCCTTGGCGACGAAGCAGACCACCGGCACGGGGTGCATATGCTCGGGCATTTCCTGGCCCGGAAGGAAATCCACGCGGGTCGTCTCGACGTGGGTGACCGGCTTCGCCGGTGCGATCGGAAAGCTGCCGATCGGCGTTCGCGTCGGGATTGGCGCCGCCGTCGCATCGGCCGCCATTGCGAGCAACGCCAAGGCGCTCAAAGGCTTGTGCACCGAATTCCTCCCCCAAAACTTGACTTCGCCGCCCTTATCATGTTGAGGCACCAGCGTCCGGCGGGCTGACCAGCTCGCCGTTGCTTTTTGGGGTAAGGGCGGTCCCCCGAAGAACCGCCTGGCTGGGGTTACCTCGTACGGACCCCTGACGAACGGAGACAAGACCATGCGCCACCGTGTTGGCCATCGTAAGCTTCAACGCACTTCGACCCACCGCGCGGCCCTGTTCCGCAACATGGCGGCCGCGCTCATCAAGCACGAGCAAATCACCACGACGACGGCCAAGGCGAAGGAGCTTCGCCCCTATGTCGAGAAGCTGGTGACGCTGGCCAAGAAGGGCGGTCTGTCGAACCGCCGCCTCGCCCAGTCGCGGCTGATGGACGACGCCCAGCTCGCCAAGCTGTTCGACGTGATCGCGCCGCGCTACGCCGACCGCAGCGGCGGCTACACCCGCGTGGTCAAGGCCGGCATCCGCGCCTCGGACGCGGCGCCGATCGCGGTCATCGAGTTCGTCGACCGCGACGTCGCGGCCAAAGGTCAGGATTCCGGCCCGATGATGGCCGACGAGGATCAGTTCGAAGCGGCCTGACCGTTCGTCGAACAAGCGCTTGAAACAAAAGGCACCGCTGCTAGCCAGTTGGTGCCTTTTTTTTGGGGAGGGTTCGTCAATGCGCCGGAGCCTGGTTGTCGCTTTGTTGTCGAGTGTGTGCGCGGTCAGCCCTTCTGTCCCGGCCGTGGCACAACCCATTCAAGCCGTCGCTGCCATCGCCTATCCCCAGACGCGATGCATGGACCTGGTGGAAACTCAATTCGGCGTTCCAGTCGCCGACCCCAACGGCGCGCCGCACCTCATCCGGATCGAGACCCGTGCCGGCCATGGCTCGGGCAAGCCGACCACCAAGATCATCGAGGAAGCCTTCGACGTGATGGCCTTCCTCGGCCATTTCACGGGGCTCGATTTCTAGCGGCCGCTAACCCATGTGATTCGTTTCACCTGTGGATAAGTGGTAACAAGCGACTCGCCACATCGGGGGTGGCGGGGGATGCTGTACTATCGCCTCTATTTCATGGACCGCTACAGCGGCCATATCGACCATTTCCGCGAGTTCGAGGCGGAGAGCGACGACCGCGCGGTCGCGATCGCCGAGCAATGGCGCAACGGCACTCCGATGGAGCTTTGGAACCGCCACCGCAAGCTCAAGCGGTGGGAGGATGAGCAGATCTCAACCGACTGAAATCCAGCGGCAATTTCAAACGCTTAGCTGAACGGCAGCCAACGTCCGGTTCAGGGGCCGTGCATGGCCGTTGCGATAGGTCACCAAACGGGTCGCCGTGCGTTTTGTCGGCGAGTCGGAGATGATAGAGGAGAGAGTGGCCATGACGGCTGTGACGAAGATTCTGGCGGGCAGCGTTGCAGCTGCGGCGCTGTTCAGCGCGGCGCCTGCCGCCGCGCAATATTACCCGGGTTATCCGGGATACGGCTACGGCGGCGGCAATGTCGTCGGGCAGGTCATCAACCAGGTGCTTGGGGGCGGCTATGGCGGTGGCTACGGCGCCAACAGCCAGGCGGTGGTCGGCCAGTGTGTGTCCGCGGTCCAGGCACGCCTCAACGGCGGCTATGGCGGCGGCTACGGCGGCTATAGCCCCTATGGCTATAACGGTGGCTACGGCATGCCCGGCTACAATGGTGGCTATGGCGGCGGATATAATGGTTACAACGGCGGCTACGGTGGCGGGCGCGTGCTCGGGATCAGCCGGGTCGAACCGCGTTCGGGCGGCGGGCTGACGATTCGCGGAGTCGCGAGTAGCGGCCGCTATGCCGGCGGTTATGCCTACGGCGGCGCCTATGGCGGCGGCCAGTCGCCGGTCGACCTCACGTTCAGGTGCAAGACCGATTTTCGCGGTTTCATTACCGACGTGAACATCGACCGCGCCCAGTCCAATTACGGCTACAACTACTCGCCTTACAACAACGATTACTCGCAGTACGGCTACCGCCGGTACTAAACGCCGGTTGAAGCGAGAGCAGATGCGCCGGGCTCGAGAGAGTCCGGCGCATTTTCTTTAGGCGTTTGCGTCCCCGCGGGCCCTTAAGTCGAACCCGCCGGGTCCGATAACTTTACTCTTGGGGCGCTGGTCTCTATCGGCCCGCCATGACGGTCCAGCCACCTGAATCCATCCTCATCGTCGACTTCGGCAGCCAGGTGACTCAGCTCATCGCGCGGCGTGTGCGCGAGGCCGGCGTCTATTGCGAGATCGCGCCGTTCAATGCCGCCGACGAGGCGTTCGATCGTCTCCAACCCAAGGGCGTGATCTTCTCCGGCGGGCCAGCGTCGGTCACCGAGGCCGAGAGCCCGCGCGCCCCGCAGATCCTGTTCGACAGCGGCGTTCCCTTGCTCGCCATTTGCTACGGCCAGCAGACGCTGCACCAGCAATTGGGCGGCAAGGTGGTGACGTCCGACCAAAAGGAGTTCGGTCGCGCGTTCATCGAGATCATCGCTTCGTCCGCGCTGTTCGACGGCCTGTGGAACGTCGGCGAGAAGCACCAGGTGTGGATGAGCCACGGCGACCGGGTCGAGACGCTCGCACCGGGGTTCGAAGTCGTCGCGGCTTCCGAAGGCGCGCCCTATGCGATCGCCACGAATGAGGCGGCCAAGCGCTTCAGCCTGATGTTCCATCCGGAGGTCGTGCACACGCCCGACGGCGGCAAATTGCTCGCCAATTTCGTGCGCCACGTGTGCGGCTGCACCGGCGACTGGACGATGGCGAGCTACCGGCAGGCCAAGATCGCCGAAATCCGTGACCAGGTCGGATCGGGCAAGGTGATCTGCGGGCTGTCGGGCGGGGTCGACAGCGCGGTCGCCGCGGTGCTGATCCATGAAGCCATCGGCGAGCAGCTGACCTGCGTATTCGTCGACCACGGCCTGTTGCGCCTCGGCGAAGCGGAGCAGGTCGTCTCTCTGTTCCGCAACAGCTACAACATCCCGCTGGTCCACGTCGACGCGAGCAAGGATTTCCTCGCCGGGCTCGAAGGGGTCAGCGACCCCGAGGCTAAGCGCAAGTTCATCGGCTCGGAATTCATAAAAGTGTTCGAGTCCGAGGCGAAGAAGATTGGCGGCGCCGACTTCCTCGCCCAGGGCACACTCTATCCCGACGTGATCGAGAGCGTCAGCTTCACCGGCGGGCCGTCGGTGACGATCAAGAGCCACCATAATGTCGGAGGCCTGCCCGAGCGGATGAACATGAAGTTGGTCGAGCCGCTGCGCGAATTGTTCAAGGACGAGGTGCGCGAGCTCGGCCGCGAGCTCGGCCTTCCCGAAGCGTTCGTTCAGCGTCACCCGTTCCCGGGGCCGGGTCTCGCCATTCGCATTCCCGGCGAGGTCACCAAGGAAAAGTGCGACATCCTGAGGAAGGCCGACGCGATCTACCTCGAGGAGATCCGCAATACCGGCCTGTACGACGCGATCTGGCAGGCGTTCGCGGTGCTCCTGCCGGTGCGCACCGTCGGCGTGATGGGCGATTTCCGGACTTACGATTACGTCTGCGGGCTTCGCGCGGTGACATCCGTCGACGGCATGACCGCGGACATTTATCCGTTCGACGCCGAATTCCTGAGCCGCGTCGCCACCCGCATCGTCAACGAGGTCCAGGGCATCAACCGGGTGGTCTACGATTACACGTCGAAACCGCCCGGCACGATCGAGTGGGAGTAACGCGATAGAATGTCCGGGGACTATTCGTCATCGGATCGCTCAATGCGCTGATTTAATTTCCATTTACCGTCAGCGAGGACATATAGCGCCTTCCTCGAATTGAGGGAGGGGCCTCATGCGCTTCTCTCGACTCTTATGCGCAGTTGGTGCGCTTTACGCTTTGGCGGTTATACCGACGTCGATCTCTGCGCGTCCGACCGTTCCCCTGGAACAGCCGCAGGCATGCGCGGTCGTAAGCCAGCAAGACATTAACAACACAGGCCGAGTCTCGGTAGCGGAGACCCTCCAAAAATTGCCGGCGTCTCCAACCGATTGCCCTCAACTGCGGTCGCCCCAGAATTCGGTGCGGCTCAATGCCTTCGATCAGCGCATCCTCGACGTCCAAAATTCCGAACGCGCGGCGGTGGGCGCGCCGCCTCTCCATTGGAATCTTCAGCTTGCAGGCGACGCCACTGCTTATGCGATATTTCCATCCCGGGATATTCCCGAATGTCTGCACCGGTGATTGGCAGCAATGCGAGCACTATTCGCAGATCATCTGGCCGACGACGACCGACCTCGGCTGCGGCAGCGCGCCGGGCGGCGGGTTCGAATGGCTGGTGTGCCGCTATTCGCCGGGCGGCACAAGGATGGCCAGCCGGTGGGCAAGCCGCCGGTTCTCGCCGGCAACGGTCCCGCTACGCAAGTCGAGCAAAGGCCAACACTCTATCAATGGATCGACGTGAAGACCGGCAAGACAGTGGCCACCGCTCCAATCAGCGGCGTCAACATCAGCGGGGTAATCGAGGGCGCAAACAACAGTGTCGCAATCGTGAGCGAGGATCGCCGCACAGCATTCGACTCGCGGACGGGGAGAAACTTCGCCAAGGAATCCGACGGAAGCTGGATTGACGTGAAGACCGGCAAGCAGGTGCAGAGCGTCCCGCTTACCGGCGTCAACATCGGTGGCGTAATCGAGGGCGCAAACAATGGCGTCGCAATTCTCGGCCACGACGGCAGGACGGCCTTCGATCCGAGGACCGGGAGGAATTTTGCCAAAGAGCCGATCAAGCAGCCGCCCGCCTACCGTCCCGAACGCGGCCGGTAAATTCGTCGGTTAACAGTAACTTGGCGTTTACCGCTGGATTGACTCGCAACCTCCTCTCGCGCTGTCAGTTGGGGCCGAAACAATTGGCGAGAGCGGACCCGTGCGAACCATCACCAAGTGGACAATTGCAGTTGCGGCAGCGCTGATGGCGGGATGCTCCGTGGCGCCTCCGCCGAGAATCGCGGAGGCTCCGCCGGCGCCCGAGGAGCCGCAGCTTCCCTACCGCTGGACGCAAGGTAATGCGCCCCAGGCCTATAAGGACATGGTCGCCGAGCTCGGCACGAAAGGGATGCGTCCCGGTCAATATGTCTGGGCGAGCACGATTCCCGCCGAAGGCGACACGCGCATCGTCCTCGATCTGCTGACCCAGATGGCCTACGTCTATCGCGGCGATCGGCTGGTCGGGGCGTCGACCATCTCGAGCGCAAAGCAGGGCAAGGTCACGCCGCTCGGCTTCTGGTCGATCCGCGAGAAGCGGCCGTTCTATCGCTCGAAGAAATACGACAATGCGCCGATGCCGTGGATGCAGCGCATCGACGAATATGGAATCGCGCTGCACGGCGGGAACAACCCCGGTTATCCGGCAAGCCACGGCTGCGTTCGGCTGCCGATGAAGTTCGCCGAGAAGCTCTACGGCCTGACCAGGATCGGGTCGAAGGTGATCATCGAGGGCTGACATCCAGCCGCTCTAGGGGGCGCGCGGTTCCTCCTGCTGACCCTGGTGGAGGGGTAGCTCGAGCGTTGTCCTGAGGCCCGGCTGATTGTCCGCCAGCACCAGCTCGCCGCCATGCAGGTGAGCGATGGCTTCGGCCAGCGCGAGGCCGAGGCCGGCGCCTTCATCCGAGCGGCTTGAATCGAGCCGGCCGAAGCGCCGCCGGGCGTCGGCATGCAGCTCGGTCGGGATGCCTGGCCCGCGGTCGGAAACCTCGATCCGCACGTGATTGTCGAGCTTGCGCACGCGGACGCGGATCTCGCCGCCGGACGAGCCGTAGCGGATCGCGTTCTCGATGAGGTTGCTGACGGCCTGCGACAACAGCTGGCGGTGACCGAACAAGGGGATGGGGTTGGCCGGCCGCTCGTAGTGGAGGGCGACGCCATCCTCCTCGGCGAGCGGCTCGTACATTTCGGTGAGGTTGGCGGCGAGGTCGCCGGCGTCGAACCAGGTAAACTGGTTGCGCCCGGTCATCGCCTCCGACCGGCTGATCTCCAGCGCCGCCGACAGGATCCGCATCAGCGCGTCGGCCTGGCGGATCACGCTCCCCAACAGCTCTTCCTGTTCGGCCGGATCAGGGTTCTCGGCCGCGGCCTGCGCCGCCGCACGCAGCCGGCTGACCGGCGATCGCAAGTCGTGGGCGAGCGAGTCGGTGAGCATCCTCAGCTCCTCCATCAACCCGGTGATGCGATCGAGCATGGCGTTGATCTGCTGGCCAAGGCGATCAAACGCATCGCCGGCGCGAGACACCGGTACGCGCTGGCTAAGGTCGCGCCCGCTGATGCGGTTGGCGACGGCGGCGATGCTGCCAATGCGCTGACCGACATATTGGGCGAGGATCACGCCGCAGGCGAGGCCGAGCAGGCTGGCGACGACGATCGCGATCAGTAGCGAGCGTTCGAGCGTGTCGCGCAGTGCCAATCCCTCGCCGACGGTTCGTCCGCTGAGCAGCCATTGGCCGGTCGGGAGGCGATGGACGACGAGCGCAGCTTCGCGCGGCGTGGTCTGACCGCGCAGCCTGAGCAACGTGTTGCGATACCCCTCCTGGAGCGGCTCGGCCGACGGCAGTCCCGCAAGATTGCCCATCACCTGGTGCCCGCTGCGATCGAGCAGCGCGACCGCGGTTTGCGGGTCGGCGTAGGTGATCGTGTCGTCGATCGCGTTGTCGAGCGCGGCGTTTCCGCCGGAACGGTAGACGTCGGACAGGACCTTCCCCTGCTCGATCACCTGGCGGCGCATGGTCGAGACGGCTTCGTCGTGCGTGCGCCAGTAGATGAAGCCGACCACCGCGAGGTTGGAAAGCAGCGCCAGAAGTCCGGCAAGAAGCGCAATTCGAAGGGTTGTGGGCAAAGTCCAAGCCGCCAGTGGTTAGGCGGCCAGCATATAGCCCGCGCCCCTCACCGTGTGCAGCAGGGGTTTTTCGAACCCGTCTTCAAGCTTTCGCCGCAGGCGGCTGACGTGGACGTCGATGACGTTGGTGCCCGGATCGAAATGATAGTCCCAGACCTGCTCGAGCAGCATCGTCCGGGTGACGACGCGCCCTTCGTTGCGGGCAAAATATTCGAGCAGAAGATATTCGCGCGGCTTCAGATCGAGCTTCCTGCCGCCGCGCTTTACGGTGCGCGACAGGGGGTCGATCTCGAGGTCGCCGACGGTCAGCCGGTGGTCGGCGGGGTCGACCCGCGCTTCGCGGCGGCGAAGCAGGGCGTTCACCCGCGCCAGCAGCTCGGCGAACGAGAAGGGCTTCACGAGATAGTCGTCGGACCCGCATTCGAGGCCTTCGATGCGGTCGCCGACCGAGGCCAGCGCGGAGAGGATCAGGACCGGCGTTTCGATGCGTGCAGCACGCAGCGCTTTGAGCACCGAAAGCCCGTCGAGCACGGGCAGCATGCGGTCGAGGATGACGAGGTCGAAGGTGCCGTCGGTCGCCCGAAACAAACCGTCCTGGCCGTTGGTCGCCTGCTCGACGCTGTGTCCCTCCTGCGCCAAACCCTTGGCGAGATACGCAGAGGTCTCGCGATCGTCCTCAACCAACAGGATCTTGCGGCCCATAATCCCTCCGACAAACTCGTTCACTACCAATTGTGCCTGAATTGAAAAAGCGGCTCCCGTGCGGCTCGCTGAGGGGAGGGAGTCGGAGTTCGAGCCGCACGGGAGCCTAACATTTTACGACTTGGTCTTGGTTGACGTCTTGGTCGAGGTCTTGCGCGCCATCTTCTTGCTGGAAGCCTTCTTCGCGCCCTTCTTCGCATACTTGGACGGGCAGCTGCACTTCGCCGCGTGATGGGCGGCGCGATGCTCTTTGGCTTCGGTCTTCGCCGACTCGCCCTCGGCCGCAGCCGGCTTGGCGGTCGATTTGGCCGCGGTCTTCGTCGGGGCCGACGTCGATTTGGGGGCCGCGAGCGCCGGGCTGGCGATGAGGCCAAGCGCGGCAATCGATGCAATTAGTGCCTTCATGGGCTTTTCCTCCTGATTTCCCGTCAAAACGCCGGGATAGCCGGAGCCGATAGCCCCGGGCAGTTCTCAGGCCCGTGGCAGCAACGTTACATGGCGTTCATTCGGGAGGATTCGCCCGCCCGGCGCCAACAGGGGGAATCAAGTGCGCCGGGCGGACGATTGAGCGGTGCCGCCGCTCAATTGGTCTTCTTGGCGGCCTTCTGGGTCGAGAGGGCGGCCTTTTGCGCGGTCTTCACGGCGCGCTTCTGGGCCTTCTTGTCAGCCTTGGCGGCTTTGGGCGCGGGGGCGGTCGTGGAGGTCGCAGCGATGGCCGGTCCCGCAACCAGGCTCAGCGCGACGAAGGAAGCGATCAGGCTACGTTTCATGTTGTTTTAGTCTCCATCAATTCAGCTCGGGTTCGAGCCCGCGCCGAATTAGGGCCGCGTGCTTCTCCACCGGCTGTCGGGCGCATGAAGAGTTGTTCATTGCCGCGGCGCTCTTTCCGCGCGCGGCGCGCGGCGCTACCTGTCGCTCCAAGGATGATCGCGCAAAAAACCCGATATGCCCTCCGCTCGTTGCTGTTCCTTGCCGAAGAGCAAGGCGGAGCACCGGTCCAACTCGGGCGGATCGCCGAGACCCAGCGAGTCCCGCCCAAATATCTCGAGCTCATCATGCTCGACCTCAAGAAGGCCGGGCTGGTGAAGAGCGTTCGCGGGCCCAAGGGCGGCTACAAGCTGTCCCGTTCGTCGGAGCTGATTTCGTTTGGCGAAATCGTCCGCTCGATGGAAGGGCCGATCGCGCTCGTGTCGTGCGCCAGCGTCAATTTCTACGCGCCGTGCGGTGATTGCCACGACGAGGCGACCTGCGCGATCCGGCGCGCCTTCGCCATGCTTCGGGACCAAAGCACCACGGTGCTCGATTCGATCTCGCTCGCGCAGGGCGCAGAATGGGAAGAACGGTTTGGCGCCGGCATTTAGGGGGACAGGGAATGGATGAACGCTTCACGCCGCGGCCGGTCGCGACTTGGTACATGGCCACGGCGACCGCCTCGCTATTGTTCATGGTCCTGGGTTGCGCCGTCTTCTACCTGCATGTGACCGCGGACCCCGCGACTTTGCCGCTCGATCAGCGGGCTATGCTTGAGGCGGAGCCGGCGTGGGTCACGGGCGCGTTCGGGCTCGCCGTCGGAGCGGGGGCCGTCGGGGCGCTGCTGCTGGTGCTGAAACGGAAGCTTGCCCAGCCGCTGCTCATTCTGTCACTGGCCGCGGTCCTGGTGTGGCTCGCGGGATTGCTGGCGGTCCCCGGTTTCCGCGACACGGTGACCACCAACGACATCGCGGTCGCGGTGATTGTCACAGGCCTGACCTGGACGATTTTCTGGTTCGCGCGCCATTCGCGCCAGCGCGGCTGGCTGCGCTGAGAATCAGCCGTTCAGGCTGAGGCGGCCGCCAAGCGGCTTGCGCTCATTGAGCGCGATCTGGTGGACCGCCGGTGCGGCGGCTACTGGCCGATCCTTCGAAGGTGTGACCTGGGGGCGCGACAGCGCCAAAGTCGGCGTGACAAGCAAAACCGCAAGGCCGACGTCGCCAAGCACATGGCGATCGATCATGATCAACTCCACTTCTACCCCACGCGAGCCGTCGCGGCCCGCGCACCTGTACGTTTGACGAACAGCGGTTCGGTAATGTTCCCCGATTGTCGATGAGCTGGCCGAGTGCCGGGACTGGCCGTTCTCGAGAGGGGCGGCTAGAAGCCCGCGCCATGTCGACCTTCACCATCGACACCCGCACCAGCCGAGCGACGCCGTCGCCGGTCCCGGGCAAGCGCATGACCGCGCCGGGCATCCGCGCGCGCAAGGACGGCGGCAAGACCGAGCAGCCGATCGTGATGCTCACTGCCTACACGATGCGCATGGCGCAGTTGCTCGACCCGCATTGCGACATGCTGCTGGTCGGCGACAGCCTCGGCCAGGTGATTTACGGCCTTCCCTCGACCATTCCGGTGACGATCGAAATGATGTGCGCGCACGGCGCCGCCGTGGTCCGCGGCAGCTGGCACGCGCTGGTTGCGGTCGACCTGCCGTTCGGCAGCTATGAGGCGTCGCCGGCCCAGGCCTTCGCGTCGGCCTCGCACATCATGAAGCAGACCGGTTGCGCCGCGGTGAAGCTCGAAGGCGGCGAGGCGATGGCCGAGACGATCGCGTTCCTGACGCATCGCGGGGTTCCAGTGATCGGCCATGTCGGCCTGACGCCGCAGGCGGTCAACATGCTCGGCGGCTATGGCGCGCGCGGCAAGAGCGCGGTCGAGGCGAAGAAGATCTTGTCCGACGCCAAGGCGGTGGCCGAGGCCGGCGCCTTCTGCATCGTCGTCGAAGGGGTGATGGAAGAGATCGCCGGCAAGGTGACCGAGGCGGTGCCGGCGCCGATCATCGGCATCGGCGCGTCGGCCGACTGCGACGGCCAGGTCCTGGTGACCGAGGACATGCTCGGCCTGTTCGAGCGCACCCCGCGGTTCGTGAAGCGCTACGACGACCTTGCGAGCCGCATCGGTGAAGCGGCACGGACCTATGCCGAGGAGGTGCGCGAGCGCAGCTTCCCGACCGCCGACCAGACCTACCGGCCGAAGAGTTAAACGGCTTTGCGTTTGCGCAAGCACTCGCTAGACGGTGCGCCGCCAGCTTCCGTTCATCAGCCGTGGGGAAGGAAGCGACCCGGCAAGAGGATTCCCGACCGAGCGGAATGAGATACGTCTTTGGCGCAGCCCCCCGATATCACTGAAACCTTTGTCCGCGAGGTCGACGAGAATTTGCGTCGCGACCGCCTGCGCGACTTCGCCAAGCAGTACGGCGGATGGCTGGTGGCGGCGGCAGTGCTGTTCCTGTTGGCGAGCGGGGGATGGATCTGGTGGCAGCAACACCAGCTGCAGCGTTCAGAGGCGCATGTCGAAGATTTGGGAGGGCTCTACACCGATATCGGCGCGGGCAAGGTCGCCAGCGCTCCGGCGAAGCTCGATGAGCTTGCCAAGAGCAGCAGCAAGGCCGTGCGCGCGTCGGCTTTATTCTCCCGCGCCGCGCTCGCGATCCAGCAGAACGACACTAAGCTCGCGATCGCGAAATATCGCGAGATCGCGGGCGACGATTCGCTGCCCAAGCCCTATCGCGACGCCGCTCTGATCCGCCAGACTGCGCTCGAGTTCGACAGCCTCAAGCCCGATGACGTGATCGCCCGGCTGCAGCCTCTGGCGAAGCCCGGCAATCCGTGGTTCGGGACCGTCGGCGAGATGACCGCGATGGCGCTGATCAAGCAGGGCAAGAAACAAGAGGCAGGACGACTGTTCGCCGCGATCGCCAATGACAAAACCGTTCCGGACACCATTCGCGCCCGCGCCGTCCAGATCGCCGGGAGCCTCGGCGTCGATGCGAGCGCTGCAATGAGCGCGTCGAACCAGTAGGATCAAGGATGGCCAAGCCTAAGGATTTCCGTGTTGCATTTCTGATTGCCCTCGCGCTTGCGGGGAGCGGGTGCAGCATCTTCAAGCGCGGCAAGAAACCCGCCACCCCAGTGATTGGCCAGCGAATTCCGGTGCTGACCACCGAAAGCGACGCCCAAATCGATCTGCCGACGGCGGCTCAGCCGATGACCCTTCCGGCGCCGGTTGCAACCGACTGGGCCCAATCCGGCGGCAATGCATCCAAGTCGATGGGTCAATTGGCCCTGGGGACTGCGCTCGGCCAAGCGTGGGGCGTTCAGGCTGGCCGCGGTAGCAGCCTCACCATGCGGCTCGCCTCGGCGCCGATCGTCGCCAACGGCCGCGTCTATACGATCGACTCTCTCGGCGCGGTGCGGGCTTTCGACGCACGCAATGGCGGCTTGATCTGGGCTAGCCAGACGCCCGACGACAAGGGCAACGAGACCTCGCTCTACGGCGGCGGGATCGCCTACGATAATGGCCACATCTATGCGACGAACGGGCTCGGTTATGTCTCTTCGCTCGACGAGCGCAGTGGCGGGATCGTGTGGAAAGTGCGTCCGGGCGGGCCGCTGCGCGGCGCGCCTTCGGTCAACAATGGCGCCCTCTATGTGATGAGCCAGGACAACCAGATCTATTCGCTCAGCGAAGCCGACGGCGCGACCAACTGGTCGCAAGCCGCCGCGCTCGAGATCGCGGGCGTGTTCGGCTCGGCCTCGCCGGCGGTCGGACAGGGCACGGTTGTCGCCGGATTCTCGTCGGGCGAGCTCAACGCCTATCGTTACGAGAACGGCCGCCAAGTGTGGCAGGACGCGCTGCAGCGCACCAGCATCAGCACCAGCGTTTCGTCTCTCAGCGACATCGATGCCGACCCGGTGATCGACGGCGGCCAGGTGTTCGCGGTCGGTGGGGGCGGACGAATGGTCGCGCTCGAGCTGACCACCGGCCAGCGCCAGTGGGAGTTGAACATCGCCGGAATCGCGACGCCGTGGGTTGCGGGCGATTGGGTGTTCGTCGTCACGGACGACGCCAGGCTCATTTGCCTCGCGCGGAACAGCGGCAAAGTCCGATGGATCAACCAGCTGCCGCAGTTCGAGCGCCCCAAGTCGAAGAAGGGCCAGATCAATTATTCGGGGCCGGTGCTTGCCGGCGGCCGGTTGATCGTCACCGGGTCCAATGGCGTGCTGGTCAACATTGATCCGGTCACCGGCTCGTACCAGAGCCAGACCCGTGTCGCCGCCGGGATTAGCCTGCCCCCGGTCGTCGCCGACAACACGCTCTACGTCTACGACGACAGCGGGCAGCTGCACGCGTTCCGCTAATCGTCATTGCGAGCGCAGCGAAGCAATCCAGTCTGGATTGCCGCGTCGCTACGTTCCTCGCAATGACGGACCGGTTCGTTTAGGCGCCACTGCCATGGCTCTCCCCACCGTCGCCATTATCGGCCGACCCAATGTCGGCAAATCGACGCTGTTCAACCGGCTCGTCGGCAAGCGCCTGGCGCTGGTCGACGATCGGCCGGGCGTGACGCGCGACCGGCGCGAGGGCGAGGCCAAGCTGCTTGGCCTCGATTTCCGGGTGATCGATACCGCCGGGTTCGAGGACGAAGATCCGCAAACGCTTCCGGGGCGGATGCGCCAGCAAACCAAGGCCGCGGTGCGCGACGCCGACGCCGCGTTGTTCATGATCGATGCGCGCGAGGGTTTAACTCCGCTCGACGAAGAAATCGGCCGCTGGCTGCGCGTGGAAACGACCCCAGTCATCGTGGTCGGCAACAAGGCGGAAGGCCGCGCCGGCGAATCTGGAATGCTCGAAGCGTACAAGCTCGGCCTCGGCGAGCCGGTCGCGATCAGCGCCGAGCATGGCGAGGGTATCGCCGATCTGTTCGAGGCGCTGCGCCCACTGGTCGAGCGCGACGACGAAGACGAGACCGACGACGACGAAGGCGAGGGCGCGCCGCTCAAGCTGGCGATCGTCGGCCGGCCCAACGCGGGTAAGTCGACCCTGGTCAACCGGATGCTTGGGCAAGAGCGGATGATCACCGGTCCCGAAGCCGGAATCACGCGCGATTCGATCAGCCTCGAATGGGAGTGGAACGGCCATCCGGTCCAGCTGGTCGACACCGCCGGCCTGAGGAAACGGGCCAAGGTCGACGACAAGCTCGAGCGGCTGTCTGCCGCCGATGCCAAGCGAGCTATCGATTACGCCGAAGTGGTCGTGCTGCTGCTGGACGCGACGCGCGGTCTCGAGGCGCAGGACCTCAGGATCGCCGACCAGGTGGTCGAGGAAGGCCGTGTGCTGATCATCGCGCTCAACAAATGGGATGTGGCGGAGCACGCCTCGTCGCTGTTCAACGGCGTCAAGGCGGCGCTGGAGGAGGGGCTAGCTCAGCTAAAGGACGTGCCGCTGCTGACCGTGTCGGGCAAGAGCGGCAAGGGCATCGACATGATCCTCAAGGTCGCGATTGAGCAGCGCGACGCGTGGAGCAAGCGCGTTCCGACCGGCGAACTCAACCGCTGGTTCGAGGGCGCGGTCGAGGCCAATCCGCCGCCTGCGCCGAAGGGCAAGAGGATCAAACTCCGCTACATCACCCAGGTGAAGACTCGTCCGCCGACCTTTGTCGTGTTCGGCAACCGCACCGACGAGCTGCCCGAGAGCTACCGGCGCTACCTGGTCAATGCGATGCGCCGCGACCTGAAGCTTGGCACGATCCCGGTGCGGCTCAATTTTCGCGGCCGCATCAACCCGTTCGACCGCGGTCGCTGACGAGTGGCCGCTAAGCCAAATTTTACCCTTTCGGGCTTACCTCTTGGTCCCGTGGAGCCATGCCCGAGCAATCGGGGAACAGGATTGGGACATTGACCGACGACCGGCCGAATATCGTCGATTGGGCGCATTTCGAGAAGTGCCGGGCGGAGCTCGGCCCGCAATTCATCCGCATTCTCAGCTACTTCAAGGAGGATGGGGTGAAGTCGATCGCCCAGATCGAGCAGGCGATGCATGACCAGAATGCGGCCGCGCTCGTCATCCCTGCGCACACGCTCAAGGGCGAATCCCGCCAGCTTGGCGTTGAATCATTGGCCGCGATCGCCGAGCTAATCGAGACGACCGCGCGCCTGTGCATCGAGACCCATCGCTTCCCGGATGAGCTGGTGCCGCAAGTGGTCGACCTGAGGCGCCTGTTCACGCAGACCGTCGAGCTGTTCGACAAGGAGACCAACCCGTTGATGACGCGCACCGCGCCGGGCGGGTTCGGGCGCAAGGTCACCAACCAGGGGTTCGGGCGGATCTAAGCCGCGTTCCTCCTCAGGTAGCGGCGCGCAATCAGCGCCATCGGAATTCCAACGAGGACAATGTGCGCGAACAATTGTGTCGCGATCGACAGCGTCTTGGGCGGCAGCGGAGTCCCGAAGCGCAGCGGGACCACCAGCCAGTTCATCGCGAAATAGGTGACGAGGCCATAAGCGATGCCAGCGAGAATCGGCTTGTCGAGCAATTGCGGCCGCCGCCGGACGATCAGCATCAACGCCGTCGCCATGATCGCCATCAGCGCGAAATGTACGAGGAAGCCGAGAAGCGCGCCGGCGGCGCCCCACTGGGCTGCGGCCGGAAACGGCCCGGAGGCTACGGTGCGCAGCATGTTCGGAATCTCGCGACCTAACGCGACGGTCAGAATCATCGCGAGCAGGATGTCGAGCGTGCCCGAAACCAGAGTTGCAACGAGAATCGGCTTCCAGATTGGGCGCTGCATTAAATCCCCCTCAGCGTAATTCTTTCCTGATCACCAGCTTCAGCCCTGACCATATGTCGTCGACCGAACAGACCTTCACGTCGACAAGATGCATGGGTACCGCGACCTCGCGGATCGTGTCCTCGGTGATGTCGGTCTGGGCTTTCGCGGATTTCTTCGGCCAGCTGGCCCAGATCATCCCCGCCGGATCGAGCAGCGGCAGGAGCTGGCCGAGTCTGGCTTCAAGGTCAGCGCGCTCAGTGACGAACACATGCGCCGCGTCGATCGGCGCTTCGGGCCTTTCGAGCAGCTGCAGTTGTAGCCCCTCAGCTGCAATTTCCTGGCGAACGCTGTCGGGCATTCCGTCCCACCAGACCCGCATGCCGTCCTTGAGCGAGAGCTTCTTCGCGAGCGGCGTTCCGGAATATCCGGCCGTCATCAGGCGAGCGCGGCGTCGGCGCCCATCAGCTTGGGAAAGAAGCCCTCGTGTGCGGTGCGAAGGTTGGCGAGGCTGGCCGACTGCGGTCCGCCGCGGTCGACGAGGTCGAACACGAGCGCATCTCCGCCGGTGGTGCCGATCGGCACGGCGAACAACCGGGCTTCGTTGGCGATCGCGCGCACGCGATCCGGGTCGCGGGTCGTCACGACGTAACGGCCCTGGTCCTCGCCGAACAGGATGGCGCCCGGGTTCGGGATTTGCGGGACGACGGTCATCGTCATTCCGATGTTTCCGGCCAATGCCATCTCCGCCACCGCGACTGCGGCTCCTCCATCGGAGCAATCGTGCACTGATGTGACGAGCCCACCATCGATCAGTCCGCGGATGCATTCTCCGGCACGGCACTCGGCAGCGAGGTCGACGGGCGGTGGCGGGCCTTCGCGACGGCCGTGGCACGCTTCCAGCCACAGCGACTGGCCGACGTGGCTGTCGGTATGTCCGATCAGGACCAGATGCTCACCCTCGGCTTTGAACCCAATCGTCGCGCTCTTCTCCCAATCGTCGAGCAGGCCGACGCCGCCGATCGCGGGGGTCGGGAGGATGGCGAGGCTCGAGCCGTCCTCGGCCTTGGTTTCGTTGTAAAGCGACACGTTGCCGGAGACGACCGGGAATTCGAGCGCTCGGCACGCTTCGGCCATGCCTTCGACGCAGCCGACGAACTGGCCCATGATCTCGGGCCGCTGCGGGTTGCCGAAGTTGAGGCAATTTGTAATTGCCAGCGGCCTGGCGCCGACCGCGCAGAGGTTGCGGTACGCTTCGGCGACCGCCTGCTTCCCGCCCTCATAAGGGTCGGCGAAGCAATAGCGCGGCGTGCAGTCGGTGGTGATCGCCAGCGCCTTGTTCGAGCCGTGGACGCGGACCACCGCGGCGTCGCCGCCGGGCCGCTGGACGGTGTCAGCGCCGACCGACTGGTCATACTGTTCCCACACCCAACGCCGCGAGGCGAGGTTGGGCGAGGCCATCAGCTTCAGAAGGTCCGCGGCGATGTCGGTGCTTTCGGGAATGTCGGTCAACGGCTCGGGCGGCTTGGGCACCGCGTAAGGCCGCTCGTACAGCGGCGCTTCGTCGGCCAGCGGTCCCAAGGGAATGTCGGCAACCGTCTCGCCGTTCCAGACCAGCTCCATCCGCCCAGTGTCGGTCACCTCGCCGATCACCGCGAAATCGAGCTCCCACTTCCTGAAGATCGCCGCGGCCTCGGCCTCGCGGCCGGGCTTGAGCACCATCAGCATCCGCTCCTGGCTCTCGGAGAGCATCATCTCGTAGGGCGTCATGCCGGTCTCGCGGCACGGCACCTGGTTCATGTCGAGCCGGATGCCGACGCCGCCCTTGCTCGCCATCTCCACGCTTGAGGAGGTGAGCCCCGCCGCGCCCATGTCCTGGATGGCGACGATCGCATCCGACGCCATCAGCTCGAGGCAGGCTTCGATCAGCAATTTCTCGGTGAACGGATCGCCGACCTGGACCGTCGGGCGTTTCTCCTCGCTGTCCTCGGAAAAATCGGCGCTGGCCATGGTCGCGCCGTGGATCCCGTCGCGGCCGGTCTTGGAGCCGACATAGACCACAGAATTCCCAATCCCGGCCGCGGCCGAGTAGAAAATCTTGTCGGTCCTGGCAACGCCGACGGTCATCGCGTTTACGAGGATGTTTCCGTCGTAGGCTCCGTCGAAATTGACCTCGCCGCCGACCGTGGGCACGCCGACGCAATTGCCGTATCCGCCGATGCCGTGAACAACTCCAGCGACCAGGTGCCGCGTCTTGGGATGGTCGGGCCGCCCGAAGCGCAGCGCGTTCATGTTGGCGATCGGGCGCGCGCCCATAGTGAAGACGTCGCGCAGGATGCCGCCGACGCCGGTAGCCGCGCCCTGATAGGGCTCGATGTAGGACGGGTGGTTGTGGCTCTCCAGTTTGAAGGCCGCCGCGTCGTCGTCGCCGATGTCGATCACGCCGGCATTCTCGCCCGGGCCCTGAATCACCCACGGCGCCTCGGTCGGCAGCTTCTTCAGATGGAGCCGGGAACTTTTGTATGAACAATGCTCCGACCACATGACCGAAAAGATGCCGAGCTCGACGATGTTCGGCTCGCGGCCGAGCGCGCTTAAAATGCGCTTGTATTCTTCTTCGGTGAGCCCGTGCTCGGCGACGATGTCGGGTGTGATCTGGGAAGCTTCGAAGACATCCATGCGGGCCAACTAGCCGCCTGCGTCAAGACCGTCCACCAGGGTGACGACTTGATCGTCAGATGTCGTGGCGGAGGTACTTTTCGCCTGAGAAGATGAAGGTCTGCGGGCGTCCGTCGATGAAGTTGGCGAAGGATGCGCGTTCGGGCGACCAGCTGTCCTCGCCGACGCGCCACAGATTGTCGCTCATCCGGACCATCGGCGTCTCGGTCCCGATCCACAGTTTGCCGCCGCGCTCGACGACCATGGCCGCGCCGTTCCACGGGCTGTCGTTGATGTACCGGCCGGCGAGCTTCGCGAGCGCGGCATTCGAGGCGGTCAACGCGCCGGGAGCGCCCTCCTTGAGGAAAGACTTCGGCCCCCAGCTCGCGCCCGTGATCGCGCCGGCCTTGCGCTCGAACATCAAAGTGAAGCCGTGGAAATCCGGATGCGTGGTGCGGAACAGGTCGCCGCCCCAATGGTCGAGCATGTCTTGCTGCCCATTGGCGATCAGCGTCAGTGGCGCGCCCGGCCGGATTTCGAACTCCCCGCTTGGTCCCGAATAGCGGCCGATAAAGGACGCGGAATTGGTCAGCGGAACGTCGAGCGACGGCGCGGCGGGCGGCGGTTTCCCAGCCAGCGCATTGGTCAGCGCGTCGACCGCAAATCGGGTGAGGATGCGCGGCCGATATTCGGCAAAGGCGCTGATCGTCGAGCTTGCGAACGCTCCGACTCCGCTGGCGATGTCGACGTGAAAGGCCGAGGAGAAGCTGACCATTCCGCCGGTGTGGTGGAGGTAGCTGCGGCCGGCGTTGCGGACGTGCATTAGCCCGTTGCCGTAGCTCATGCCGGGCGTGTCGCTCGGCACGCAATGGTTCGTGAATGTCTTCGCTTGCTCGGGTGACAGGCCCAAGCCGCCGCGGCCCTGGATGGCATTCGCCAGCGTTCGCAGGAAATGGATCATATCGTCGGCGGTCGAAGCGACGCTTCCCGCGCCGAACGTCACGTCGACCCAGGCCGCGGGGGAGAGCGCGACTCCGCGCGCGAACGGCGCGGTCCCGTCGCTGGCTTCATAACCCTGAGCGTAAAGTGTGCGGTCCGCGCCAATGATGGCGCCGCGGCTTCGCCGCATTCCGAGCGGCGTGAAGATGCGTTCGGCGAACAGCAGGTGGAGCGCCTTGCCCCCGATATGCTCAGCGAGCTTGCCGAGGATGTCATAGGCAGTGTTCGAATAATGCCAGTGTGCCCCAGGCGCATAGGCGGTCCACAAACCGCCGTCGGCAAAGGTCGGAGCGTCACCGGGCAGGCCGGCGACGTGGTCGAGCAAATGCTGGATCTGGATCGTGTTGCCCGGCGGCAGCGGAATGGCGGGGAGCAAGGCGCTTATCCGGTCAGTTAGGCGGAGCCGGCCTTCGGCTGCGAACTGGTGCAGAAGAGCGGCCGTCATCACCTTCGTGATCGAGCCGATCTGGAACAGGGTGTCCGTGGTAATCGGCTGCCGCGTATCCGGGTTGGCGTAGCCGAAATTGAGCACGGTGCTGAAGCCGTCGGGCGTGGTCACGCCGAGAGTCATTCCGGGCAGACCGAAATAGCGCATGTGTGCTTCGCCCTCGGCGCGGATGGCCAAGAGCGCCACGGCGAGGTCGCCCCGAGCCTGCGCGAAGGAGGGCATTGCAAGCTGGCTGCCGAGCGCAAGGCTGAGCGCCCCGCCGGTGAATCCGCGCCTGCTAAAATGCATGAATGGAAATCCCCTCTGCGGCCCCGGTGAAAGGCCGCAAAGGGAGAGTCAAGCTAGGCCTGGCAGCTCTGAGCGCCGTGGCCGGGGATCGCAATCTTGGCCGACGAAGCGCCTGGAGTTCCGCTGATCGAATAGCCGCCGGCTGCGGTCATCGGCTTGCCGGCCTCAGTCGCGGTCAGTTTGGTCGGGGGGCCGCCCTGCTCGGTGCGGATGTTCGCCGACAAATTGTCCGACAGCCAGTCGACATAGACGACCTTGTTGTCGGCGCAGCGGAAGATCTTGCTCGACGTGACCGCGGGCGGAAGGGCGACGTTCGCGTCCGCCGCGGTGTTGGTGGCATTTTCGTCGTTCGGCCCGGAGCTTCCGACGATGGTGTGGCTTTCCTTGTTGCAGCCGGCTAGCGCCGCAGCCGCGCCAAGGGCGAGGATCAGTGGGGTGCGAGTCATGGTGGCCGCCCCTTCGTCGCCTAGGGGGCAGCCGTCAAGGGCATCTGCTTGCATATTGTCGAACTGGGACATAGCTTCGTCGATTGCGATGCCTTACCAAGCTGGAAGCAGCGCGCAGCGCATCCGCATCGGACTGACCGCCCTTGCTGCAGTATTCATCCTGGTGCTGCTGGGCTCGATCATCACGCGGTCGAGCCGCGACAATACGACCAATGCGACCCAGCAGGCCGTCGCCAACGAGCCGAGCGAGCCGCTCGCCGAGCTCGGAGTTGCGCCCGGCGCTTCGGATTCTGCCAGCAACACCAGCACCCCTAAGAAGAAATGAGCGACGCGCGCCGGCGCGCGCTAGTCCTGCTGTTCGCCGTCGCCGTCGCCGCGGCGGCGGCGCTCGTGTTCGCGGTCCTCAACCGGTCGCCGGCTACGCCCCATGCCCGCCCGCCGAGCGCCCGCCCGCCGTTGTTGCTGCTGACCAGCCTGCCGTTAGTGTTCGGAGAGGATTTCTCGCTTCAGGGCGGCGGCTCACCGGCGCTGAAGGCCCTGGAGACACGCTACCGGGTCGTCCCGATCAGCGTCACTGACGGAGCCGAGCTCACCAGAGGCCGGCTGTTGCTGATGGCCCATCCGCTCGCCCAGCCGGCCCAGGACCTGGTCGCGCTCGATGCGTGGGTGCGCGCCGGCGGCCGCGTGTTGCTGCTCGCCGACCCCTTGCTGGAATGGCCGAGCGAGCGGCCGCTTGGCGATCCGCTGCGGCCGCCACCGATGTTCATGGACACCGGCCTGCTCGCGCACTGGGGCCTCAGGCTCGACGCCCCCGACGAGCGCGGGCCGAAAACGGCGAACATCGGCGGTTACGACGTCCGGACAGTTTCGCCGGGGCTGTTGTTCGGCGGCTGCCTGATCAGCGCCGATCGGCTGGTCGCCCATTGCCGGATCGGCAAGGGCCGCGCGACGATTATCGCCGATGCCGACTGGCTCGATGTCGACCACCTGGATGGCGCGGCGCACAATCTCGACGCGCTCTTGAGCGAACTTGCGAGGCTCGAGCAGCAGTGATTCCCGAGTCGTTGAATAAACAGACTTATCCACAGCCGCCGAGCGGAATAACGGGCCCGGAACATCCCGCGCGATGGGGTGAAAAAGCCACGGAAATCCGGCGTTTCCCACCCGTTTCCCATGAAATCCCATAAAATCCCATTGTATCCCGCGCATCGTTGAGTTACCAACACTGTCTTGTAGCGCGGGGGCTGACCCTTTGATTCGAAGCCTGACGTGGTGCGTGCGTGACGGCGCGCGTCCGCGGAGGAGGTCCTGCGCGCCGCGAATGGGGAGTGTACGTGGCGCTAGAGCATCTGTTTCAGGGCAGCGCTTTGAACGCGGTCGATGCGAAGGGCCGCGTATCCATTCCTGCATTCCTGCGCGGCGTGGTCGAACGCCGCGGCGACGCCCGCACCATCGTCCTTGCCAAGCATGAGAGCTTTGCCTGCCTCAGCGCCTACGACCCCGCCTACGCGGCGCTGAAGCATTCCAAACTCGAGCGGCTGCTCGAAAAGGAAGAAACCAGCCCCGACGCACAGCTCGAATATCAGCAGCGCAACCTCATGGCCTTCGCCGCCACCGAGGAAGTGCCCTACGACAGCTCGGGGCGGATCCTGTTTCCCCCGATGATGCGCCGCAAGGGCCAGATCGGCGAGCTCGCTTTGTTCCTCGGCGCCGGCGAGACGTTCCAGATCTGGAACCCCGAGCTGCTGCTCAAGGACCCGCGCATTCCTGAAGATCTGAAGGACATCACGCGCTTCCGGCTCGAAGAGCGGGGAGCATCGTCATGACCAGCACCGGCGCCAAGCAGGCCCCACACGTGCCGGTGCTGGTCAGCGAAGTCGTCGCCGCGCTCGCCATCCGCGAGGGCGACACGATCGTCGACGGCACGTTCGGAGCGGGCAGCTACACGCGCGCCATGCTCGGGGCGGGGGCGGGACGGGTGATCGGCTTCGATCGCGACCCCGATGCGATCGAGGCTGGACGGTCGCTCGTCCCGGACTCGCGCCTGACGCTCGTCAACGAGCGCTTTTCGCAAATGGATCGTGTGCTCGCCGAGCGCGGCATCGGCCTGGTCGACGCGATCGCGCTCGATATCGGCGTCAGCTCGATGCAGATCGACACTGCAGCGCGTGGTTTTTCGTTCCAGGCCGACGGGCCGCTCGACATGCGCATGAGCAAATCGGGCATGACCGCCGCCGAATATCTGAATACGGCCGACGAGGCCGAGATCGCCCGGGTCTTGCGCGACTATGGGGAGGAGCCGCGCGCCCGGGCGATCGCCCGCGCCATCGTTGCCGCCCGGCCGGTCGAGCGTACCGCGGAGCTTGCCGCGATCGTCCGTCGCGCCGCCGGTTTCCGCCCCGGCCAGAAGGCCGATCCCGCCACCCGCACGTTCCAGGCGATCCGGATCCATCTGAACGCCGAGCTCGATGAACTCCAGGAGGGCCTGGAGGCCGCCGAGCGCGCGCTGAAGCCGGGCGGGCGGCTGGCCGTCGTCACCTTTCACAGCCTCGAGGATCGCATCGTGAAGCGCTTCCTGCGCGAGCGCAGCGGTTCCACGCCCGCCGGCTCGCGCCATCGCCCGGCGCTCAAGGAACCCAACGAGTCGACATTCGAGCGGATCGCCAAGCCGGTCAGCCCGTCCGACGAAGAGATTGCGCGCAACCCGCGCGCGCGCTCGGCGCGCCTCAGGAGCGCCGTCCGCACCACCGCCAAGCCGTGGAAGGGAAACCTGCAATGAGCGGGGGGAAAAGCTTCCGTTCGCTGGTCATGGTCGCCAGCTGCGCCGGAGCGGCGCTCGGTTGTTATCTCGTGTCGCTGCGCGTCGCCTCCGAGCGCGCGTCGCTAGAGGATGTCGAAACGAGGATCGTGCTGGCCCAGCGCGACCTGCGCCTCCTCCAAACCGAGATCGGCACGCGCGGCCGGCTCGCCCAGCTTGAGCGCTGGAACGCCAGCGTTCTCGCCATGTCGGCTCCGTCCGCGGACCAATTCCTGAACGGCAGCTTTGAGCTCGCCAAGCTCACCCAGCCGCAGCACAAGGTTGAGTTCGAGGCACCGGTGGTGCTCGCTTCGGCGCCCGCGCCCAAACCTTCGCAGTCGCCGATCGGCCAGGCCGATACCGATGATTCGGGCGCTTCGACGAGCGCTCCGCCAACCATCTTGCTGCACCAGGCAAGTCTGAAAACCGAGACGCGCGAGGTCCCGGTAAAGCCGGTCGACGCTGTGCCCCAGCCGACCGTCTCTAAGTCCACCGATAGACCGGTTACGGCGGCGTCCCCGGTCGCAAAGAAATCGGTGGATAAGCCGGGCCTCGCGGCCGCCAAGCCGGTGACAAAGCCGATCCGGCTTGCGAAAAACGATCCGCTCGCTCCGCTTCCGGGCAAGCGTTCCGCCAAGACGCCCAAGGATTCCATTCCGGCCCGATGAACGCACCGTCGCCCGCTCTCGTCGCGCCCCGGCCCGAGCGGCTCCGACTGGTCGGTCAGCGCCGTCAGATCCTGGCGGTCATGCACCAGCGCCTGATGTTCGGGATGCTGGTGTTCGCCGGTGTCGTCGCCTTGATTGCGCTCCGAATCCTGTGGCTCGCCGCGTTCGGCGACCATGCCGGGCGCAAGGAAGGCCTGACCACCCTGATTCCGGAGCGCGGCGACATCGTCGACCGCGACGGCGAGCCGCTGGCGCGGACGATCGACGCTTGGACCATCGCGATTCATCCCGGGAAGGTGATCGGCGACAAGCTCGAGCTTGCCCGGCGCCTCGCCGAGCTGATGCCCGAGCACAGCCAGGAGCAATATTTCGCGCTTCTGAAGTCGGGCAAGCCATTCTTCTACCTGCGCCGTCGCGCCCCGCCGGGCCTCGTCGAAGCGGTCAATGCGCTGGGCGAGCCGGGGCTTGCGATCCAGCAGGAGCCCGACCGGCTTTACCCGCAGACCAGCCTTGCCGCGCACGTCATCGGCTACACCGACATCGACGGCCACGGCGTTGCCGGGATGGAGCGCGCGTTCGACAAATATCTCTCCGACGAGGCAACGCGCGGCCAGCCGCTGGTGCTGTCGATCGACAGCCGCGTTCAGCAGGCGCTCGAGCATGAACTGCTCGATGCGATGACCCATTTCTCGGCGATCGGCGCGGCGGGCGTCGTCATGGACATCCGCACCGGCGAAGTGCTGGCGATGACCTCGCTTCCGCAGCTCAATCCCAACGCGGCGGGCGAGGGCACCGACGACGCACGATTCAATCGCGCGACGCTCGGCGTGTATGAGCTCGGATCGACCTTCAAGCCATTCACGGTCGCGATGGCGATGGACAGCGGGATCATCAAGAACTTCGGCCAAATCTACCCATGCCCGGACGAGCTTCATGCCTATGGCCACGTCGTTCACGACACGCACCCTTACGGCCGCCCCTGCTCGGTCGCCGAGATCATGAAGGAGAGCTCGAACATCGGCACCGCGCAAATCGCCGACCAGGTCGGCGCCAGGCGCCAGCAATATTTCCTGAAGAAGATGGGCTTCCTCGATCCGGTCGCGATCGAGCTTAAGGAGCGCGGCCGCACGCTGACTCCAGGCTCGCGCTGGGGCCCGTTCGAGACGATGACGGTCGGCTTTGGCCACGGCATCGCGGTCACTCCGCTGCATCTCGCGACCGGCTATGCGACCCTGTTCAACGGCGGCGTCTACCGGCCGGCGACCTTGCTCAAGGTCGGCCCGAACCATCCCGTTGTCCCAGGCAGCCGCGTGTTCTCGGAGGACACCAGCTACAAGTTGCGCGGGCTGCTTCGCCTCGTCGTCACCAGCGGCACCGGCAGGAAGGCCGATGCTCCCGGCTATCGCATCGGCGGCAAGACCGGTACTGCCGAGAAGCTGGCCAACGGCCACTATACTTCGGCTGCGGTGGTCACGAGCTTCGCCGGTGTGTTCCCGATGGACGACCCGCGCTATGTGATGGTGATGATGCTCGACGACCCCAAAGCCACGGCGGAAACCTACGGCTTCCACACCGCCGCATGGAACATCGGGCCGGCGTTCGGCGAGACGGTCAGCCGGATCGCGCCGATGCTCGGAGTTCGCCCGGACAAGACGCGCGAACCGGACATGTCGGGTGTGCTTCCGTTCGTCCAAGACTCAAAACCCGAGGAATAATCGGGTGCGGCTGAGGGATCTCGCGGAGATCGATAGCGATTCACCAGTGACCGGCTTTGCGATCGATCATCGCAAGGTCGCTCGGGGCAGCGTCTTCGGAGCGTTCACGGGCGCGGTGTTCAATGGTGAGGATTTCATCGGCCAGGCGGTCGACCGCGGTGCGGTTGCGGTGGTCGCGCGGCCCGAAACCCCGGTCGAACGCGTACCGCACCTTGCCGACCCCGAGCCGCGCCGGCTGTTCGCCGAACTCGCGGCGAAGTTCTACGCGCCTTATCCCGAGACAGTCGTCGCGGTGACCGGCACCAACGGCAAGACCTCGACGGTCGAGATGACGCGCCAGATCTGGCGAATGTCGGGCCACCGCTCGGCCTCGATTGGAACGCTCGGCGTGACGACATCGGACGACCAGGTGAAGACCGGCCTCACCACGCCCGACATCGTCACCTTCCTGTCGAACATGGCGGGCCTGAAGCGGATGAGCATGACCCACGTCGCTTATGAGGCGTCGAGCCACGGCCTCGACCAGCATCGCGCCGAGGGTGTTCCGCTCGCTGCCGCGGCATTCACCAATTTCAGCCGCGATCACCTCGACTACCATCCGTCGATGGACGCTTATTTCGAAGCCAAGATGCGGCTGTTCGATGAGCTTCTTCCCGGCGGTGCTCCGGCGGTGGTGTGGACCGACGATCCCAGGTCTGGCGAAGTGATGGAACGGTCGCGCAAGCGCGGCCATGAGCTGCTGACCGTCGGCCGCAAGGGCGAGACGATCCGCCTGGTCGAGCAATCGCCGTCGCCGCTCGGCCAGACCCTGGTGCTCGACCATGGCGGCAAGCCCTACCGCCTCGCGCTGCCATTGATTGGCGCCTATCAGGCCTCGAACGTGCTGACCGCCGCGGGATTGGTTCTGGCGACCGGTGGCGAGTGGGCGGCGACCTATTCGGCGATGCAACGGGTCGCTCCGGTGCGCGGCCGCCTCGAGCGCGCCGTGATCAGCCGCGGCGGAGTTCCGGTCTACATCGATTATGCGCACACCGCCGACGCGCTCGAAGCGGCGATCCTTGCCCTTCGCCCACACGTCGAAGGGCGGCTCATCACCGTGTTCGGCGCCGGCGGCGATCGCGACCAGGGCAAACGGCCGGACATGGGCGCGGTGGCGGTGAAGCTGTCTGACGTGGTCATCGTCACCGACGACAATCCGCGCAGCGAGGATCCGTCGAAGATCCGCGCCGACGTTCTTGCCGGAGCGCCCGGCGCGAGAGAGGTTCCGGGCCGCCGCGAAGCGATCGCCGAAGCCATCCGCATTGCGCGTTCGGGCGACATCGTGCTGGTCGCCGGCAAGGGCCACGAAACCGGACAAATCATTGGAGATCGCGTGCTTCCGTTCGACGACGCTTTGGTGGCCAGGGAGTGCGCCGCGTGAGCGCCCAAAGGACATCCCTCTGGACCTCCGACGAGATCGCCGAGGCGACCGGCGGAACGGCGAGCGCGCCGTTCGAGGTCACCGGCGTCACCTTCGACAGCCGCGAGGTCGGGCCGGGCGACCTGTTTGTTGCGATGCCGGGCACGGTCCATGACGGTCACAAATTCGTCGATGCAGCGTTCGCGGCGGGCGCCGCGGGCGCGATCGTTTCACAGCCGGTCGCCGGGCCGCACGTGCTGGTCGCCGACACGTTCGAGGCGTTGCGCGCGCTCGCTCGCGCGTCGCGCGAGCGCTCACCAGCGACCATCATCGGAGTGACCGGATCGGTCGGGAAGACCAGCACCAAGGAGGCGCTTTACGCGGCGCTCGCGCGCTGCCGGCCGGGCAAGGTCCATCGCTCGGTGAAAAGCTACAACAACCACACCGGCGTTCCCTTGAGTCTCGCCCGGATGCCGCGCGATGCCGAGTTTGCGGTGCTCGAAATGGGCATGAACAATAAGGGCGAAATCGCGGCGCTGACCGAGCTCATCCGACCCAACGTCGCGATTATCACGTCAATCGCGCCGGCCCATATCGAGAACCTCGGCAGCGAAGAGGCGATCGCCGACGCCAAGGCGGAGATTTTCGCCGGCCTCGAGCCCGACGGCGTCGCGATCATTCCCAACGACACGCCGCACCGCGACCGGCTGGTCAAAGCCGCGCGCCGCCATGCCGACCGCACCATCACCTTCGGCGGCGGCGATGCCGACGTCCACGCCGTCCATGCGGTCGAAGCGGAAGGCGGCGGCAGCCTGATCAGCGCCGCTTTGCTCGAGCGCGAGTTGACCTTCACCATCTCTCAGCGCGGCGAGCATTGGGTGGCGAACGCGCTCGCGGTGCTCGCCGCGGTTGAAGCGGTCGAGTGCGACGTTGCGCTCGCCGGCCTGGCGCTCGCCGACATGGGCGGTTTGAAGGGCCGTGGCGAACGCCACGTAATCGAGCTCGACGGCGGCGAAGTGCTGCTGGTCGACGAAAGCTACAACGCCAATCCCGCGTCGATGGCCGCGACTTTGATGAGCCTCGGCGCGGAAAAGGATGTCACGCGGCGTATCGCGGTGCTGGGGCCGATGCGGGAGCTCGGGGCGCATAGCGATGCGCTTCACGCCGGCCTTGCTCCGGCGGTGCGCGAGGCGAAGATCGACCGGCTGATCCTGATCGGCGATGAGATGCGCCCGCTCGCCGATGCGCTGAGCGGCGGCGCCGAGGTCGAGCGCGCGGCAAGCGTCGACGAAGCGACCGAGATGTTGCTCAAGATCATCCGCCCCGGCGACGCGGTGCTGGTCAAGGCATCCAATTCGGTCGGCCTTGCGAAGTTGGTGGAGCAGGTAGCACGGGGGCTTGCATGCTCTACGTAATCGCCGAGCAGCTGGGCTTTCCCGGCATCCTCAACCTGATCCGCTACATTAGCTTCCGCGCCGGCGCCGCAAGCGCGACCGCGCTCCTGATCGGACTGCTGCTCGGTCCCAAGTTCATCAGCTGGCTGCGCGCCAGCCAGGGCAAGGGCCAGCCGATCCGCTCCGACGGGCCGCAAAGCCATCTCGCCAAGCGCGGCACGCCGACCATGGGCGGCCTGCTGATCCTGATCTCGGTGTCGATCTCGGTGCTGCTGTGGATGGAGCTTTCAAACCCGTACGTTTGGGCGTGCCTGCTGGTCACCGCCGGCTTCGGCCTCATCGGCTGGCTCGACGATTACGACAAGGTCAAGAAGGCGCACCACGCCGGCCTGTCGGGCAAGACGAGGCTCGCGCTCGAATTCCTGATCGCGGGCGTCGCCACCTGGCTGATGGTGCACAACGGCGGGACGGGCCTCCACCTGCCGTTCGTCAAGGAGACCGTGGCCGACCTCGGCTGGTTCTACATCGTGTTCGGAGCGTTCGTGATCGTCGCCTTCGGCAATGCGGTGAACCTGACCGACGGGCTCGATGGCCTCGCGACCATGCCCGTGATCATCGCCAGCCTCGCCTTCCTCCTCATCTCCTATCTGGTCGGCAACGTGAAGTTCGCTGCCTATCTTGGCATCCCGCATGTGGCGGGCGCCGGCGACCTCACCGTCTTGCTGATGGCGATCATCGGGGCTGGCCTCGCTTTTCTGTGGTTCAATGCGCCCCCGGCCGCGGTCTTCATGGGTGACACCGGGAGCCTCGCCTTGGGCGGCGCGCTCGGTGCCGTTTCGGTCGCCACCCACCACGAGTTCGTGCTGGTGATCGTCGGCGGACTGTTCGTGGTCGAGGCCTTGAGCGTGATCATCCAGGTCGCGGTCTACAAACGCACCGGCAAACGCGTCTTCCTGATGGCGCCGATCCACCACCATTTCGAGCATCTCGGCTGGTCCGAGCCGACGGTGGTGATTCGCTTCTGGATCATCAGCTTCGTGCTCGCGCTCGCGGGCCTCGCGACCCTGAAGCTGCGGTGATCACGGCTAGGGCCTTCGCCGGCAAGCATTATGCGGTGTACGGCCTCGCGCGGTCGGGACTGGCGACGGTCGAGGCGCTGATCGCCAGCGGCGCCAGGGTGACCGCCTGGGATGCGAAGGAAGAGGCTCGGGCGAAAGCGCCGGCGGGCGTCGACATCGCCAACCTCGACGAGGCCGATCTCAGCAAATTCGACAGCCTCGTCGTAACGCCAGGCCTTCCGCTCAACCGCCACCCGATTGCCCAGCGGGCCCGCGATGCCGGCGTCGAAATCATCGGCGATATCGAGCTCTTCGCCCGCGCCCGGCCCGAACTGCCGCCGCACAAGGTCGTCGGGATCACCGGCACCAACGGCAAGTCGACCACCACCGCGTTCGTCCACCACATCCTCCAGACCGCGGGCGTGCCGAGCGCGATGGGCGGCAATATCGGACTGCCGATCCTCGCCCAGGACCCGCTGCCGGAAGGCGGCGTCTATGTGCTCGAGCTGTCGAGCTACCAGATCGACCTGACCCAGAACCTCGACTGCGACGTCGCGGTGCTGCTCAACGTCACCCCCGATCACCTCGACCGCTACGAGAGTTTCGAAGCCTACGCGGCGTCGAAGATACGGCTGTTTGAGATGCAGAGCGGCGATCACAGCGCCTATTTCAATTACGACGACCCGCGGGCGCGAGCAGTTCACGATCGCTTCTTCAAGCGTCGTCGGGTGGACTTACGAAGCGTTCGGGTCGCCGGCCAGTCGACGGATGATTTTTGGTAT
>Ga0193751_1000062_pt1 | contig 94578 bp, 98 predicted proteins | sample L1c2metaG_FD_143050 | JGI IMG/M metagenome (GOLD analysis project Ga0193751, IMG submission 143050) | Soil microbial communities from a riparian zone of the East river system, Colorado, United States - L1c2 | ecosystem: Environmental > Terrestrial > Soil > Riparian zone | place: USA: East River... | reverse complement strand
CCGGTTCGAGGAGCGGGGCAGAGAAACGGAGCCATGGTGAGGACTGAGGCACCGGTAACTGGCGAAAGCCACCGGCAACGGCTACTCCCTATCACCTAACGCCACCGCGCTCCGCCTCGACTCTACCCTACGAAGCGCACCATGAGTGGATGTATCAGAGATCGCGAGGGTCCGCCTGGACGGCGGCGGCGCGGCGCGCCGCAGCGGCCACCGGCGCACGTGCGGTGTCCGCAGGCATTGCCCGCTCGCGCTGCTGCGGTTTGCCCCCGGTAAGCTGCGACAGCCATGTCGACATCAGGCGCTCGGCGGCCGGACGCCATGGCGCTTGCAACGATTCCTCCGAACAGCCGGGAAAGGCCTCGATCAGGCCCTCGCGCTGGTCGGCAAGGGCGCGCAGGCGAAACTCTGCAAGCCGCCGGGCCGTGCGCTCGTCGAAGTAGTCGCGCGGGATTGAGGGATAGGTCGCCCGGTCGCCACGCAGGAAGCGGCGAACGTCGCGGCGGTACTCTCCCAGCAGGGTGTGCGCTTCGTATTCCGGGTGCCCCTGAAAGAACACGAACAGGCTGTTGCCCTGCCGGGCGAACATGTCGACGCCGGCCTGGTCCGAACGCGTAAGAACGCTGTATCCGGCCGCCGCCAGTTCCTCCTCGCGCAACTCGTTCCAGCGCGAATGGGGAATCGGCAGGCGCGCGGGAAGGCCCGTCATGATGGCGTGGTTCGCGCTCCTGGCGCAGTCGAAGGTGCCGAAGCATTTCTCGGCGAGCGCATGGCGTCGGATGCCGTCCATGTGAAGGACGGCCACATGAGCGGCGAGGCATGACCAGATGGTCGACTTCGTGTTCGCCTCCGCCCAATCGACGATTTTGATCAGCGCGCGCCAGTACGGCTCGTCGCGAAGGTCGGGCGCGCGCGGCTCGGTGCCGGTGACGATCAGGCCGTCGAGGCGGCTGTCCCACAGCTCGCCGATCGGCGAATAGCGCCGCTGCAAACGGTCGCTCGCGGAGCCGGCGCGGGCGATCTCGGGCAGGGAAAACAGTTTCAGGCGGATGCGGCGTTCGCCCGCCGCGGCGTTCAGGAGTCCGGTGAATTGACGTTCGGTCTTGTCCAGCGCTGCGTCCGGCATATTGTTGACGAGCCCAATGTCGATGCACGCGGCCGCGGCGGCCCCCAGCCGCGTTGGCGTCGCTGGGATACCGCGCCTTGGCGGGCGTTCATCCGGCGATACACGCATCGCAACCTCCTCGGCGCTCCTCAGCGCGTCCGCCTATTCGGCGGCCACCATGGTTCGGTGGTCGGCCGCGGCCAGCGCCTGGTCGAGGTCGCCGATGATGTCGTCGATGTGCTCGATGCCGACGCTCAACCGAATCATCTCCGGCCGCACGCCGGCCTTGAGCTGCTCCGCGGCCGACATCTGCCGGTGGGTGGTGGAAGCCGGCTGGCAGGCGAGCGACTTGGCGTCGCCCATGTTGACCAGCCGCTTGAACAGCTTGAGCGCGTCGTAGAACTGTTTGCCCGCTTCGAAGCCACCGCGCACGCCGAAGGTGAGCAGCGAGCAAGCCCGGCCGCCGAGGTATTTGCGCGCCAGCGCGTGATAGGGGCTGTCGGCAAATCCCGAATAGTTGACCCAGGCGACGCGTGGATCGTCGCGCAGGAACGCGGCCACCTTGGCGGTGTTCTCGACGTGGCGTTCCACCCGCAGCGCCACCGTCTCGATGCCCTGCAGCAGCAGGAACGCGCTGAACGGCGAAAGCACCGCCCCCGTCGTGCGCTGAAACACGCTGCGGCAACGGGCGATGTAGGCGGCGGCGCCGAAATGCTCGGTGTAGACGAGGCCGTGATAGGAGGGGTCCGGCTCGTTGAACATCGGGAAGCGACGCTTGTGCTGACGCCAGGGGAACTTGCCGCTGTCGACGATGATGCCGCCGAGCGTGGTGCCGTGCCCGCCCATGAATTTGGTGAGCGAATGCACGACGACGTCGGCGCCGTGATCGAACGGCCGCAGCAGGATCGGCGTCGCGACCGTGTTGTCGACGATCAGCGGAACGCCGTGCCGATGCGCGACCTCGGCGAGCGCCGCGAGATCGCAGATGTTGCCGGCCGGATTGCCGACGCTTTCGCAGAACACCGCTTGCGTCTCATCGTCGATCAAGGCTTCGATCGCGTCGGCGCTGTCGGACGCGGCAAAGCGGACGGCCATGCCCTGCTGCGGCAGGATGTGGGCGAACAGCGTGTGGGTCGTGCCGTAGAGTTGCGGTACCGAGACGATATTGGCGCCCGGGCGGGCGAGATTGAGGACGGAATAGTAGAGCGCCGCCTGACCCGAGCTGGTGCTCAGCGCCTCGACGCCGCCCTCGAGCGCGGCGACGCGCTCCTCCAGCACGGCGGTGGTCGGGTTGCTGATGCGGGTGTAGCGATACCCCTCGACTTCGAGGTTGAACAGCGCGGCGCCGTGGTCGGCGGTGTCGAAGGCATAAGCCACGGTCTGATAGATCGGCACGGCCACGGCCTTGGTCGTGGGGTCGGCCTCGTATCCGCCGTGGATTGCGATCGTCTCGGACTTCATCGGTTCACCTGATGTGACTGGCGGCGACATGGGACAGCACGCGTTTCCGGGGAAGCCGTTGCAAGGCCCGTGCCGCCAGGTTTGTCCTAGGGGTCGATCGGAGCGCCTTCAACAAAACGGCGCACCGACCGCGAAATAACCTTAATAGGAGGCGCGGCGATCGGCCGCGCGGAGGGAGCGCACGCATTTACCATCGGATTGTTCTTCAATTGCCGCAGCAACAGGGGCGAGGCACACGTGATCGATGGTGTCCGCAACCGATGTCGAGCCGGCGCCGCCCAGCGGCAACCGAAGCGTTGCCAAGGACTGGCTGCGCGCGCTGGAAATGAGCGGCCAGATCCCCGCGCGTCCGGCCCGCACGCTCGCCCACGTCGTCGATGAGCTGGGGCAGACCCATGGCGACGCGCCGGCGCTGCTGTCGCATGACGCGCGCCTCGATTATCGCGCGCTCGCCGGCCGCGCCAATCGCTACGCGCGCTGGGCGCTCGAGCAGAACGTCGCCAAGGGCGACGTGGTCTGTCTGCTCATGCCCAATTGTCCGGAATACTTGGGAGTCTGGCTCGGCATCAGCAGCGTGGGCGGGGTCGTCGCGCTGCTCAACACCAGTCTCACGGACCGCGCGCTCGCCCACTGCATCAATATCGTCGCGCCCGCGCACGTCATCGTTGCCGCAAGCCTCGCCGAGGCTTTCGCGTCGGCGGCGCCGCATCTCGCCGGCCAGGCGAAAACCTGGGCACACGGCGCCGGCGCGCACGCCTGGCCGCGCATCGATGAAGCCGTCGAACGGTTCTCCGCCGAAGCGCTGGCGGCCGGCGAATGCCGCCCGGTCACGATCGACGACCTCGCGCTGCACATCTACACGTCCGGCACCACCGGGCTGCCCAAGGCGGCGAACATCGACCATGGTCGCCTGCTGCTGTGGAGTTATTGGTTTGCCGGACTGATGGACACGCGGCCGAGCGACCGCATGTACAACTGCCTGCCGATGTATCACAGCATCGGCGGCGTCGCCGCCATCGGATCGGTGCTGGTCAGCGGCGGCTCGGTGTTCGTGCGCGACAAGTTCTCCGCGCGGGAGTTCTGGGACGACGTGGTGCGCTGGGACTGCACCCTGTTCCAGTATATCGGCGAGCTGTGCCGCTACCTCGTGAAGGCCGCGCCGCATCCGCTGGAGCGCGCGCACCAGTTGCGGCTCTGCTGCGGCAACGGACTGCGGCTCGATGTGTGGGAGGAATTCGAGAGGCGCTTCCGCATTCCGCGCATCCTCGAGTTCTACGCCGCGACGGAAGGCAACGTTACGCTCTTCAACGTGGAGGGAAAGCCGGGCGCGATCGGCCGCGCGCCGTCGTTCCTGGCCCATCGGCTCCCTGCGGTGCTGGTGAAATTCGACTTCGAGGCGGGCGCAGCGCTGCGCGACGCGCGCGGCTTCTGCGTGCCGTGCGCGCCCAACGAGGTGGGCGAGGCGCTCGGGCGGACGGGCAACGACCGCGGCGATATCGGACGCCGCTTCAACGGCTACACCAACGCCGAAGACACCGAAAAGAAAATTCTCCGCGACGTGTTCGCGCCGGGCGACGCGTGGTTCCGCACCGGCGACCTGATGCGCCGCGACGAAAAAGGCTTCTTCTATTTCGTCGACCGCATCGGCGACACGTTCCGCTGGAAAGGGGAAAACGTCGCGACGTCCGAGGTCGCGGCGGCCATCTGCGAGTTCGACGGCATCGCCGACGCGTCGGTCGCCGGCGTCGAAATTCCCGGATGTGACGGCAAGGCCGGCATGGCCGCGCTGGTCGCGCACGGCGGCATCGACCTGTCCGCGCTGCGCCGGCACCTCGTCCAGCGACTGCCGCCTTATGCGCGCCCGCTGTTTCTGACGATCCGCGGCGAAATCGAGATCACCGGCACGTTCAAGCACAGGAAGGGCGGTCAATTCAGCTACGATCCCACCGCCGGCGCCGACCCGATCTATTTCAACGACTCGGCGCGGCAATCCTTCATCCGCCTGGACGCGGACCTCTACCGCCGCATCCGCAGCGGCGACGTGCGTTTGTAAAAGAGCGTGACACGGCGAACACCAATCTCAGCTCGTCATGCCCCGCGAAAGCGGGGCATCCAGTAAATACCGGCTGGTGTTTAATTTGGGAAGTCTGTGGTTACTGGATCGCCCGCTTTCGCGGGCGATGACGATCAACGGGCAATCATTTGATGCCGCTTTAAGCCGTGCTGCCGGCGTCGACCGTCACCACCGTTCCGGTGATGTTTTTCGCGCCGTCGCCCAGCAGGAAGGCAACCGTGCCGGCGACGTCGTCCACTTCGGGTAGCCGGCGCAGTGCGCTGCGCCGCGCCACCTGGGCGCGCTGCTTGTCGTCGAGGCCCTGGGTCATCTCCGTGTCGATGAACCCGGGCGCCACCGCATTCACATTGACGCCGAGCTGTCCGACCTCGCGCGCCAACGAGCGGGTGAAGCCGATCATCGACGCCTTGGTGGCGGCGTACACCGATAGTCCGCTGTAGCCGGTGAAGCCGATGATCGAGGCGACGTTCACCACCCGCCCGCACCGCTCGGACATCATCGAGCGCACCACGTACTTGGTGAGCACGATCGGCGCGACCGTGTTGACGCGCACCAGGTGCTCTATGCGCGCGTTGTGCATGTTGGCGAGCACGCCGTCGAAGCCGAGCGCCGCGTTGTTGACAAGTCCGTAGATCGGGCCGAACTCGCGGCGCAAATTCTTAACCAGCTCAGGGATGTCGTCGATGTCGCCGAAGTCGAACGGCACGAAATGCAGCGCGCCGGTCTGCGTGCGCTTCGTCTCCGCCATCGCCGCGGCCAGCTGGTCGTTGCTGCGCCGCGCGATCGCGATGACGCAATCGCCGCCGGCCGCGAGCTTGCGAACGATGCCCAGGCCTAAACCGCGGCTGCCGCCGGTGACGATGACGTTACGCATAGTGCCGCGCCAGCTTGCCGCTGGCGGAGAACGTCAACGACGGCACGAAGCTGATGGCGGCCGGCACCTTGTGCCGTGCGAGCTGACCGCGGCACAGCGCGACGATTTCCCGACGCAGCCCGTCGGCGAGCTCGCCGTCGTTCGCGCCCGCATCTTCCCGCAACACGACGTCGGCGACCACGACCGAGCCGGTGATTGCGTTGCGGCGCGGGCGTGCCAGCGAAACGCGGACCGCCGGATGGCGGTTGATGACCGCTTCGACTTCCTCCGGGTGGACCTTGAGGCCGCCGACATTAACGATTCGGCCGCGCCGGCCGACGAAATAGTACCGGCCGTCGCGCAGCTCCATCATGTCGTTGGTGTCGACGAAACCGTCGGGCCGGGCGAGGGCCAGGTCGCCATCACCCAGGTAGCAGCCGGCGTTGCCCGGCGAGGAAATGCGCAGAGAGCCGTCCTCGATCTTCAGCTTCGCGCCATTGCCTGGATCGTCGATGGTGCTCGCCGGCACGCCTTCGCGTGCGTCGCCAACCTCAAAGCCGACGCCGGCCTCGGTCGACGCGAAGGCGTGCACGATCCGTGCCTGCGGATAGAGCGAATGGAGATTGTCCAAAACGGCTTGATCGGCGATTTCGCCGGACAGGCGCACGTAGCCCGGCGCCATCGCCTGCGCAGCCGGACTCATGAGCACACGGCGCCAATGGGACGGCGTGCCCGTCACATGGGTCGCGCCATGAGCGCCGAGTCGCGCCAGATGCTCGGCGACCGGCTCCTCGGCGTCGGACAGGACCAGCGAGCCGCCGTCGAGCACGGCGCGCAGCAGGATCTGCAGCCCACCGTAGCGGCGGATGTCGTAGAACGTGCCCCATACGATGCGGCCGTCGCGCTGCGCGCGCGGCTTGATCGCGGAGGTGAGGCTCGCGACCGTGTGCACGACCATCTTGGGGATGCCGGTCGTGCCGGAGGTGAAGAGAATCCATTGCGTTTGCCGGCTGCCGGGTTGCGTCGCCGCGTCGGGCGCGATCGCCGGCGTGCAGCCGACGTGCAGCGGTACCCCGAGCGGGCGCAGGTCGCGCGTATCCCGATCGGAAACGATCGCGTCGACGCCGGCCTTGGCGATCACGACGGACAGATGCTCGCGGGGAAAATCCGCCGGGCAGAGAATCATTCGGCGCGCGAGACCGTCGAGCTCGATCAGCGTCAGCGCGGTGGTGAGCTGATCGCTGGTGAGGACGAGCACGCAGGCTCCGTCGAGCGCGGCGAGGTCGCCACCCAGGCTCGAGCCTTGCACCAGATCGGCGAGCGCGACACTTGCGCCGCGCGCGTGCAGAAAGCGCTCGCCGCCGTTTGCCGCCTCGTTCAACCGGTCGCGCAGCGGCCGTGCGTCACACTGCGGCATGTTCATAGACCCGCACGAGATCGCCGAGCGTCAGCGGGAACGTCGCGTCGTCGGATCGGGTGAACGGGTCGAGGCCGAGCTTGTCTTCGAGCCGTGCGACCAGCACCGCGAAGCAGAGCGAGTCGAAACCGGATTCGAGCAGCACCAGATCGTCGGACAGGGGCGCAAGCGGCTTCTCCTGCTCCTGCGCGATCTTCTGCATTTCGGACATTATCGTTAATTTCACTGTCATTGCACCGCACCTGTGTTTCGCCCCATGCGCGGGTATACTCGCGCGGCGATCCTGTTCAAGTTCGCTGCGTGATTATGGTCAATGCTCGACACCCCCAGAACGGTTACACAGGTGCGCTTTCGCCAGATTGCGGACTGCGACGTTAACGATGTGGTGGAGCTGCTCACGCGCGGCTTCGCACCGCGCCGCAGCCGCCGCTTCTGGCAGGACATGATGGCGCGGCTCGCGGCGCATGCGACGCCCCCGGGCGCGCCGCGCTACGGCTACATGCTGGACGACGGCAACGGGCCGGTGGGAACCATTCTGCTGGTCTCTTCGGCGATCCAGGCGGGCGACGGCGCGCAGGTGCGCAGCAATTTCTCGAGCTGGTACGTCGATCCCGCCTTCCGCAGCTACGCGAGCATGCTGATCGCTCGGGCGATTCGCCGCAAAGACGTCACATATCTCAACGTGACGCCGGTGCTGCACACGCGGCCGATCCTGCTCGCCCAGGGCTATGCCTGCTACGCCAGGGGCGTGTTCGTTGCGGTGCCGGCGATGCAGATATTTGTCCGCGCGCCGCGCACGCGGGTCCTGCCGGCCGACGCGACGCCGCGCGCATCGTTCGCGGCATACGAGCGCCAGGTGCTGCTCGATCACGCCGGCTACGGATGCGCCGCCATCTGGTGCGAGACCGAGGAGCGCGCCTATCCCTTCGTCTTCCGCCTGCGCACGATCAAGGGCATTCCCTGCGCGCAACTGATCTATTGCCGCGACGTGGAGGACTGCGTGCGGTTCGCCGGGCCGCTCGGACGATACCTGGCACGGCGCGGGCGACCCTTCCTGCTTATCGACGCCAACGGCCCGATCCCCGGCCTGGTCGGCAAATATTTCGATCAGACGATGCCTCGGTATTTCCGCGGACCGCAGCCGCCGCGCCTGGGGGATCTCGCCTACACCGAAATCGCCATGTTCGGCGTGTGAGGAGACAGCATGCGCGATTACGGAAACATGCGGACCGCCGCCGAAGCGCTGGTCGACCAGCTGGTGCTCAACGGCGTGCGGCATGCATTCTGCGTGCCGGGCGAGAGCTACCTCGCCGTGCTCGATGCCATGTGCGACCGTGACATCGCGCTCACGGTGTGCCGGCAGGAGGGCGGCGCCGCGATGATGGCGGAGGCTGTCGGCAAGGCGACCGGCCGCCCCGGCATCTGCTTCGTGACGCGCGGCCCGGGCGCCACCAATGCCTCGCCCGGCATTCACATCGCGCGCCAGGATTCCACGCCGATGATCCTGTTCGTCGGCCAGGTCGCGCGCGAGACACGGGAGCGCGAGGCGTTCCAGGAAATCGACGTGCGCGGCGCCTTCGGCAGCCTCGCCAAATGGGCGACGGAAATCGACGATGCGTCCCGCCTGGGAGAAATCGTGTCGCGGGCGTTCTACACGGCCACCAGCGGTCGGCCCGGCCCGGTGGTGATCGGGCTGCCGCAGGACATGCTCACCGAGCGCGTGACGACGCCGGCAATCCCCGCCTTCGAGCCGGTCGAGACCTGGCCGGGCGCGCCGGAAATGGCCGAGCTCGAGCGGCTGCTCGCGGCTGGCGAGCGCCCTTTGCTCATTGTCGGCGGCAGCCGCTGGACGGCAGCAGCATGCGCGGCGGTCAAGACGTTTGCCGAGCGGTTCGCGCTGCCGGTCGTCACCAGCTATCGGCGCGCGCATCTCTTCGACCCGCTTCACCCGTGCTACGCCGGCGACCTCGGCATCGGGCCCAATGCGAAGCTCGTGGCGCGCCTCAAGCGGGCCGATCTCGTCGTGCTCGTCGGCGGTCGTCTCGGCGAGATCCCCTCGCAGGGCTATACCCTGTTCGACATTCCCACGCCGCGCACCAAGCTGGTGCACGTGCATCCCGGCGTGGAGGAGCTTGGGCGCCTCTATGTGCCCCATCTCGCTATCCACGCGAGTCCCACCGCCTTCGCGGCCGTGGCGCAGACGCTGACCGCGCCGGCGGCGCTTCCCTGGCGCGACGAGACGCGGGTCGCACACGCGGAGTTTCTGCAATGGACCGACGCGCCGACCGAGCAGCCCGGCGGCGTCAATCTGGGTGCCGTGATGGTATGGCTGCGCGAGAACCTTCCCGCGGACACCATCCTGTGCAACGGAGCGGGCAACTACGCCGCCTGGATCCATCGTTTCTACCGCTTCCGCCGGTTTGCCGCGCACATCGCGCCCACCTCCGCGTCGATGGGCTACGGCATGCCCTCGGCGGTCGCGATGAAGCGCCTCTATCCGGAGCGGACCGTCATCTCGGTGAACGGCGACGGCGACTTCCTCATGAACGGCCAGGAGTTCGCCACGGCCGTGATGTACGAGCTGCCCATCGTCGTCATCATTTGCGACAACGGCATCTACGGCACGATCCGCATGCATCAGGAGCGGGAGTATCCCGGCCGCGTCTCGGGCACCTCACTGCGGAACCCGGACTTCGCCGCCTACGCGCGCGCGTTCGGCGGCTTCGGCGTGACGGTCGAGAAGACGGCGGACTTTGCCGCCGCCTTCCGGGCAGCTGAACAATCAGGCAAGCCCGCCATCATTCATCTGAAGATCGATCCCGAGGCGATCACGCCGACGACGACGTTGACCAGGATCCGCGAGCAGGCGCGCGCCCCCGTGGCCGTGTGACGCTGGTCATTGCGAGGAGCCTGAAGGGCGACGAAGCAATCCAGGAGCCTCGCACACCGCCCTGGATTGCTTGGCGGAGCCTGTCATCGGGCCGGGCACTTCGGGCCGGGCCCGTTGGCTCGCAATGACGAAAGTGGCCACCGCTCACCCGTGCGCGAACTCCCAGTAGAGCGAGCGGGCCTTGGCGTAGAACGGTCCGGGCGCGAGCTGCCGCTCGTCGATGCGGGTGATGGGCGAGAGCTTGGCGAAATTCCCGGAGGAGAAAATCTCGTCGGCGCCTTTGAATTCGGCATAGGTCAGGCTCTTCTCGACCACGCTCGTGCCGGCGTGGCGCAACAGCTTGACCACGCGCTGGCGGGTGATGCCGTTGAGGAAGGTGCCGTTCGCGGCCGGCGTGTAGAGCACCCCGTCCTTCGCCATGAAGACGTTGGCGGTGCCGAGCTCGGCGACGTTGCCGAGCGCGTCGCACATCAGGCAGTTGTCGAAGCCGCGCGCCTGCGCCTCGAAAATGGCGCGCGCGTTGTTGGGATAGAGGCAGCCGGCCTTGGCGTTGGTCGGCGCGCTGTCGGGTGTCGGCCGCCGATAGGGCGAGAGCGTAATGGAGCTGCCCGTCGGCGTCGGCATCGCCGCCTCGTAGACGCACAGGCACCAGCGGGTCGATTCCGGGTCGTGACGGATGCCCCCGGCGGTGCCGCTGTCGGCCCAGTACATGGGACGGATGTAGAGTGCGGCGCTGTCGTCGAAGCGCTCGAGGCCGTCGGCGGCGAGCGCCATCCAGGTCTCGCGCTTGACGACCGGCTTGAGGTGAAGCCGCGCCGCCGATTCGTTGACGCGGGCGCAATGCAGGTCGAGGTCGGGCGTCACCCCTTCGAACGCGCGGGCGCCGTCGAACACCATCGAGCCGAGCCAGGCGGCGTGGGTGCGCGGCCCCATGATCGGCACGTTGCCTGCGTGCCACGCCCCGTCGAAGAACGTCCAGGTGTTGGTGATCGCCGCGCGATTTTCGCCGCGAATTCCCTGCGGCGCGTCGTTGGGCCCGGTGCGATAGAGCACGTTCACGCGGCGAACCTCTTTCTCGAACCGGCGTGCGCCGCCGGCTTCAGTCGTTGAGCGCCAGCGCTTCGCGCACCGAGCGCGGCCAGCTGGCGAGCTCCAGCCCGTGCCGGGCGAACAGCGCCAGCGCCAGCCGATCGATGCCGAAGGCGACGCAGCCGGTATGGGCCACGGTTCCGTCTTCGCTGCGCAACCCCCAGGTCGCGCCGAAATGCTCGCGATGGCAGTTGAAGCTCATGCAGGCGGTCGGCTGTTCGGCGGAGCGCACGGGAATCAGCAGCTCGAGCTTGAGCTCCTGTTCGATCTGGGCGACGGCCATGATCTTTCCGACGCGGCCGAAGAACGGATCGCTGGCGCCCGCGAGGCGATGGGTGAGGCCGAGCTGTCGGGCGATGCCTTGCGCCCGTTCCAGCCAGCGCGCCCGGAACGCCGTCACCTGCTCGGGCGCGCCGATGAAGACGTATTCGCGCATGCGGAACGACTGCATGCGGTCGAGATGAAGCGACGGCTCATGGCGGAAGCAGTCGCAGGCGACGTCGAAGGTCACGCCGTTCGCCGGCACCGCGCCGCGCGCGGCGGCCAGCGGATAGACCGGGTAGCAGGCGGCCGGAGCGAGAACGAGGTCGGTGGCTGCGAGCGCCGCCACCCAGCCGCCGTCCTTGGCGGGCCGGTCCACCGCCGCGCGGACTTCCGCCTCCTCGCCGTGCAGGCAGCACACGGCGCCGAGCAGATGCGGAAAGCTGTGCAGGTAGCCGGACTTTTCCAGGTTGCGCCGGCTCATCACCGGCGGGAAGCGCAGCACCTCGACCCCGGTTTCACGATGGCGCGTGATCAGGGCCTGCAGGCCGTCGACCACCCGTTCAAACAGGGCGGTGCGCGCATGCAGGCCGTCGACGCCCGAGGGACGAAACAATGCTTCGGCGAAACCTTCGGTCCGGTTCTCAACCTCCGGCTCGGCGATGGCAACGTCGTTCATGTCGAGAGTGGCCCCTTCTTCCATTTGGCAGGCTGCCGGTCGCTGAGGTTCAAGCGTCGACGGCGACGTTCGATTCGCGCCAGCGCGGCTGATCGGTGAGAAAAGTCGGCACGTGCACCAGGAACGCGGTGGTGGCGACGTTGGACAGGATGCGGTCGTTGCTGATCATGATCGAGGACGAGAGCACGTCGCGCAGATGACGGCCGATGCTGAACTCGCCGTCGTTGCGGTAGCCGGAGAGGCCGCAGGCCTGCAGCGCGTTCGTCACCGCCGAGATTGCCATCTCCGAGGCGTTGACCTTGAGCAGGTTCATGCTGGTCTGGAAGTCGAAGGATTGGAGTTCCTGCGTGTCGGACTGGGCTGCCTCGTAACGGCGCAGGGCCGAGGCGATCATCCAGCGCAGGCTGCCGAGCGTGGCGCTCGCGCGGGTGAAATGCTGCGCGCCGGGCGGCGTCTGCGCTCCTTTGCCGGCGGCTTGGCGCACGAAGCGGCGGGCGCGCTCCACCGCCGCGGCGGCGATGCCCGCCCAGACCGCGCCCCAGGCGAGGTGCGCGACCGGCATCACCGTTTCGGCGTGGACCTTGTGGTAGGCCTCCGGCAGCACCTGGCCCACCTCGCCCTCCGCCTTGAGCATGAAGCCCGCACTGCAGGTGCCGCGCATGCCGAGCGTGTCCCAGCCGACCAGCGGCTCGAGGCGATAATCCTGCCCGGCGAGCGCCACCAGCACCTGATCGGTCGGCGGCGCCTCGCTCGACCGCCGGGCCGTGGTCAGGAGCACGTCGGCCTGGGCGCCATACGAGATGACGGTCGCGCTCTTCTCCAGCGTCATGCGCGCGTCCCGGCGCTCGACCGCGCAGCTGCTCTTGCGCAGGTCCCCGCCGCCCTGGCCTTCCGTGGTGGACGAGGCGAGCAACAGCTGCTCGTCGCCGATGCGGCGCAGGAGGCGCCGGTGCCACGCGCTGCCGCCCGCATGGCGCACCAGCGCGGCGACCATCATCTGATGCATCGCGTAGATCATGCCGGTCGACGCGCAGGCGCGCCCGAGCGCATAGCACACGTCGACCACGTCGGAGACGCTCGCCTCTTCGCCTCCCAGTTCGGCCGGCACGAGAATGCCGAGCAGGCGCTGCGCCCGCGCGGCGGCGATTGCCTCGTCGGGGAACTTCGTCTCGCGATCGACTTTGTCCGCGGCCGCCGCCGCGATCGAGGCGACAAGCTCCGCGCGTCGTCTGAGATCGGTCGTGATCAGTCGGTTCTGAATATTCATGGCAGCCTCTGCTTCACGGCGCGATCGCCCCCAGGTCGGATCGGCGACGCCGGCGGTGTCGGCGTCTTGCTCGTCTGCGCGCCTCCCGCCGACGTGCAGGTGTCGATACGATTTGCATCAATATTTCCGACATTGATCAAGAGATCACGCCCCGCATGGTTACTCTCGACGCAACGCAATGCATGACTCGCGCCACATCGAAACCAGCACAACTGCGGCAATCTGACCGCGCGGCTGTGCCATTGTGATCCCTTCGGCATCAGGAGCGCGTCGCCATGTGTGCCGGTTTGAAACCGCGACGCGTTGAGGCGCGCCGCGCGTGCGTTTTGCACGCGCCACGTGCGTGCTTCCGCCGCAGCCCCTCATCACGTTGCTGCGAGCCCGCATTAAGGTTGATTTCACCGGCGCGCTATACGGGCAACACGCGCATGATATGTGGGGGGAGACGGGCGACGCGGGCGGACACACGCTTCATCGGCGGCCGCTCCCAACAAGCGAGTTGCGCGATGTCCATGGCAATTGAAACCGCTAATGTCGCAGTGGCCGACGTGGTGCGCAGAGTTCTCGATGCGCGCTCGATCGCGCAAGCCGTCCTGCCGCACGAAGATTTGCGCGAGGCCGGCCTCACGTCGCTCGACATGGTCAGCCTGGTGCTCTCGGTCGAGTCGGAATTCGGCATCAAGATTCCCGAGCGCGAGATCACGCCAACGAACTTCCGTTCGATCGCCACCATCGAGACGTTGGTCACGCGGTTGCGGCGATAAGGCCGGACTTTCGCGGGCCGTCCGCGTGCTCTCCGATCATGCCGCTCGATTCGCACGCGAAAAAACTCCTTGAAATGCTCAACGCGGCCGGCGTCGCGGACATGTCGCGGATGGCGCCGGAGGAGATGCGCGAAGGCTTCGAGCGTCTTGCCGAAATGGTGGGCGTGAGCGGCGTCGCGGTGGACGCGGTCGAGGACCGGAAGCTGCCGGGACCGGGCGGCCCGATCCCCATTCGCCTCTACGCTCCCAAAGGCGGCGGCGGCGCGACCTTGCCGGGCCTGATCTATTTTCACGGCGGCGGCGGGGTTTTCGGCAGCATCGCGAGCCACGACAGTCTCTGCCGTGTGCTGGCCAATGCCAGCGCGTGCCGGGTCGTGTCGGTGGGATATCGGCTGGCGCCCGAGCACAGGTTTCCGGCGGCGGTGGAGGACGCCTTCGCGGCGACCGGCTGGATCGCCGCGCATGCGAGGGAATTCCGCGTCGACCCGAGGCGCATCGCGGTCGGCGGCGACTCCATCGGCGGTGGGCTGGCCGCGGTGGTGTGCCGGATGGCGCGGGACGGCGGCGGTCCCGACATCGCGCTCCAGGTCCTGCTGTGCCCGGCCATGGACATGAGCAACAGCAGCGACTCTCGCGCGGCCTTTGCGGCCGGATACTTTCTCAATCAGGCGACCATCGACTGGACGCTCAAGCATTATTGCGCACAGGGCGTGGATCTTGCCGACCCGCGCATGTCTCCGCTTCTGGTCGAGGACTTGTCCGGCCTGCCGTCCGCGCAGGTTCACACCGCGGAGTTCGATCCGCTGCGCAGCGAAGGAGCCGCCTATGCCGAACGCTTGAAGTGCGCCGGCGTCGCGGTGCGGCACACCTGCCACGCCGGCATGATCCATCACTTTTACGCGATGGGCGGGGTCATTCCCTATGCGCGCACCGCCGTTGCCGCGGCCGGCGCGGCGATCCGGAGCGCATTGGCTTCGTAGGGTGGGCAAAGGGCCGAAGGCCCGTGCCCACGCGTACGTTGCGGGCAACTAAAAGAACGCGTGGGCACGCCGCGTTCCGCGGCTTTGCCCACCCTACAATTGCGCGCGGCAATCATCCCGCGCCCACGTCGCTTAACGAAAATCCCGCCACCCGCTTGTACTGTTCGGACAGCGCGCGCAGCTCGTCCTGGGTGATGAACTTGTCGAGATCGTCGAACGGCTTGTCGCCGACCAGCTCCTCGACCTTGATGTTGATGAAGTCGGGCGGATGCGCGCGGTTGGTGCGCACCACCTGGGCGGTGGCGTCGCGGCGCCGAGCCTCGAACGCGGCGAGCGCGTTGCGCGGATCGGGGTGGGACGCGAGCGCGTCGGCAAGGATGCGCGCGTCGATCGCGCTTTGCGCCGCCCCGTTCGAGCCGCGCGGATACATCGGATGGGCCGCGTCGCCCGCGAGCGTCACCCGGCCGAAGGTCCAGCGGGCGAGCGGGTCCTTGTCGACCATCGGATATTCCAGCACCACGTCGGCGCTGCGGATGAGGTCGGGCACGTCGAGCCAGTCGAACCGCCAGCCTTCGTACAGGTGGATAAAGTCGTCGAGATTGCCCGGCCGGTTCCAGTCGTTCTTCTTCTGCAACGCGTCCTGCTGGATTTCCGCCATCCAGTTGACGAGCTGGCGGCCCTCGCCGTCCACGTCGTCGACGATCGGGTAGATCACGATCTTGCCGGTCAGGATCGAGCCGATGCGCATGTAGCTGCGCCCGGTGAGGATCGGCTTGCGCCGGGTGACGCCGCGCCACGAGTTGATCCCGGCGAACGCCACGTCGTCGGCCGGATAATATTGCTTGCGGATCGCCGAGCTGATGCCGTCGCAGGCGATCACCGCGTCGGCGCGCACCGGCGGCAGCGCTTGCCCGGACGAGGTCCGGCTAAAGAAGACGCGCGCCCCGTCCTCGTCCTGCTCGACGCCGGTGCAGTGATGGTCGGTGACGATGCGATCCGCGCCCAGCCGGTCGAGGGCGGCGCGGTAGAGGATCATGTGCAGGCGGCCGCGGTGGATGCCGACCTCCGGATGGGCGTAGCCGGCGAACTTCCCCCGCGCCTCCTTGTAGATGAGCTGGCCGAAGCGGTTGAAGAAGCAGCTTTCCAGGTTCTCGATGCCGACGGCGAGCAATTGATCGGCGACCCCCAGCTCGGCGAATTCCCGCATGGCATGCGGCAACAGGGTGATGCCGACCCCGAGCTCGGTCAGCGCCGGCGCGCGCTCGTAGACGCGGCAGGCCATGCCGCGCTTGTGCAGGTTGAGGGCGAGCGACAGCCCGCAGATGCCGGCGCCGACGATGGTGATTTCCATGTCACTTTGTATCATGTGAAACCGCGCGCGCCGCAACATCGGCGGCCATTTGCGCTGCACTGCGGCATGTGCGGCGGGAATAACCCGCCGGCGCCCTGGGTCGCATATTTACCGCTTTTCAGGATGTTGGGCGCAAGATCGGCCCAATTTCCGTGCCGGGAGCGGTCGTTTTGCGCGAAAAGGAGCTGCGGATTGCGCTGGTGTGCTTCGGCGGCGTCTCGCTCGCCGTCTACATGCATGGCACCAGCAAGGAGATCCTCAAGCTCGTGCGCGCCTCCTCGGCGCTGCACGCGATCACCGACCGCGGAACGCGCGCGAACGCCTCGTTCTTCGACGGCGTCGACCGGGACGACCCGGAATACGACACCGAGGCGGTCTATTTCGACCTGCTGCGCGAGATCGGCCGCAAGATCGAGCTGCGCGTCGTGGTCGACATCATCGCCGGCGCGTCGGCGGGCGGCATCAACGGCACCATGCTGGCGCGCGCGCTCAGCCACGACCTGCCCATGGGCAAGCTGCGCGACCTGTGGCTCGACAACGCCGACGTCGGCATCCTGCTGGCGCCCGAAGCGCGGGCGAAGCGCTGGAGCAAGCTCTTCCTCAAGCCGTTCATCTGGGGTGCGGCAAAGACCGGCCTGCTCGGCGCGCTCGGCGACCGGGAAGTGCGCGACAAGCTGTCCCTGTTCGTGCGCTCGCGCTGGTTCAGGCCGCCGCTCAGCGGCGCGCGCATGGCGGAGCTGATGTTCGACGCCGTGACCGCCATGGGGGCGCCGCGGCGGGCCGGCGCGTCGCTGCTGCCGTCGGGCCAGCGGCTCGACCTCATCGTCATGCTCACTGACTATCACGGCTATCAGCATCTCATTCAAATCCACGATCCGCCGCTGATCCGCGACCGCGAGCATCATCACGTGTTGCGGTTCTCCTGCCGGCGCAACGGCAACGGCGCCGCGCAGAGCGACTTCGCGTTGAGCAACGCGCCGGCGCTGGCGTTCGCGGCGCGGGCTACCTCGTCGTTCCCCGGCGCGTTCCCGCCGGCGCAGATCAGCGAAATGGACGCCGTGGTCGCGCGGCGCGGCATGGAATGGCCCGACCGCGCCGCGTTCATCGCGCGGAACTTCGCGGCGCACATCCAGTCCGACATCGACCCGGTGTCGGCGAGCTTCATCGACGGCAGCGTGCTCAACAACCGGCCGTTCCACGAGGCCATCGCGGCAATCCACGGCCGGCCCGCCTACCGGCAGGTTGACCGCCGCCTCGTCTACATCGATCCGGATCCCGCGCCCCCGGCCGCCGCCGTCCGCCGCGACGTCCCGGGCTTCTTTGCCACCCTGAAGGGCGCCATGTCGGACATCCCGCGCAACCAGCCGGTCACCGATGAGCTGAGCTGGGTGTTCGGCTTCAACGACCAGGTGCGCCAGCTCAACGGCATCATCGAAGGCGCCCGGCCGTACATCCACCGGCTGCTCGCCCGCATCCTCGCCGACCCGCTCGACCGGCCGGCCACCGCCGAGGAAATCCGGTCATGGCGCGAGCACGCGAATACCCAGGTCGCCCACGACGCCGGGTTCGCCTACCAGGGCTACGTGCGCCTCAAGCTCGCCTCGGTGCGCCGCTTCGTCGCCCGCCTGATCGCCGCCATGCGCGACGCGCCGCCGCGTTCGCCGCTCGCGCGCCTCATCGGCGAGATCGTCGACGCCTGGGCCGAGCATGCCGGCATCGTCTATGCGGAGCGCGACAGCCACGCCATTCGCCGCGAGACCTCGGGCGCCGAGCCGGTCCCCGGCTGGGCTAAATTCCTGCTTGCCTTCGACGTGGATTACCGCAAGCGCCGCCTCAATTTCCTGATCGAGGGCCAGAACCGGCTCTACCAGATGGTCGATCACGCGCGCTTCGCCGACCTCGATCCGGCCGCGATCGACGCGCTCAAGCGCGACTTCTACGCCTGCCTCGAGGTGGTGCAGCGGCGCGAGGAGGTGCGGTTCTTCGATTCCGCCACGCGCGACCTCGCCGACGCGATTTTCGCCCTCGCGCCGTCGAGCGCGGACGCGCGCGACCTGCGGCGCTACGCGCGGCATTTCGTCGAGGTCAATGCGGTGCGCATCGGCACGCTGGTCGACCGCATGGCCGCGCAGATCGACCTCAACGCCAGCACCCGCGACGTCGACGTGCTGCTGGCCGGCCTCGACCCGGGACGCTGGCCCGCGGAGGCGCGGCGCGAAGTGCTGATCAATTATCTCGGCTTTCCGTTCTGGGACGTGCTCACGTTCCCGCTCACCAGCACGCGCGACGTCGGCGAGCTGCACGAAATCCTGGTCGACCGCATCAGCCCGCAGGACGCCCGCACCCTCGACGGCTTCAACGGCGCGCACAGCCTCAAGGGCATCGGGTTCGGCCACTTCGCGGCCTTCCTGTCGCGCGCCTACCGCGAGAACGATTACCTGCTCGGCCGCCTGCATGCGATCGACCGGCTGATCGACATCGTGTGCGATTCCGCCCGGATCGACGCCGCGCACGAGGGCATCGACGTCGCCGCGCTCAAGAAGCGTGCCTTCACCCGGGTGCTCGACGCCGAGGAACCGCACCTGACCGAAAGCGCCGGGCTGATCGCGGCGCTGCGCCGGCGGGTCGCGGACATCCCGGCAGCGCCGCCCTCGCGCCCGGGAACGAGTTCTGCTAGGGGTCCCATGGGAGCTCCGGGCGACCAAACAGTGCCCGGGCGGAGCCCGCAACAGGCTCCGCGGCAGCCCGGGGGACAGGCATGGTCGGCGCGCTCCGCGCATTGAAGCGGTTCCTCGACGAACGGGTCGGATGGAATCGGATCGGGATAGCGCTCAGCCTCCTCATCCTGATCATCGCCGGGGTCGTGCTCTATCGCATCCTGCGCGGCATCGCCTTCGACGAGGTCGTCGGGGCGCTGCGGGCGACGCCGATTCATTCCGTCCTCCTCGCCGGGCTGTTGGTCGCCGGCGCCTACGGCACCCTGACGTTCTACGATCTGTTCGCGCTACGTACGATCGGGAAGACCCACGTCCCCTACCGCATCGCCGCGCTCGCCGGCTTCACCAGCTATTCGGTCGGCCACAATGTCGGCGTGACCGTGCTCACCGGCGGGGCTGTGCGCTACCGCATCTATTCGACCTGGGGCCTCACCGTCATCGACGTGGCCAAGATTTGCTTCGTCGCCGGCCTGACCTTCTGGCTCGGCAACGCCACCGTGCTCGGCCTCGGCATCGCCATCGCGCCGAACGCGGCGAGCGCGATCGACCAGTTGCCGCCGCTGCTCAACCGCATCGTCGCGATCGCGGTCCTGGCCATGCTGGCGGCCTACACCGCCTGGGTCTGGCACAAGCCGCGCGTGGTCGGCCGGGACGATTGGGAGGTGACGCTGCCGAGCGGGCCGCTGACCTTGGTGCAGATCGGCATCGGCATCGCCGATCTCGGCTGCTGCGCGCTCGCCATGTACGTGCTGCTGCCGAACGAGCCGCACATCGCCTTCGCGACGGTGGCGGTGATCTTCGTCACCGCCACCTTGCTGGGCTTCGCCAGCGCCGCGCCCGGCGGGCTCGGCGTGTTCGACGCGACGATGTTCGTCGCGCTCTGGCAGCTCGACCGGGAGGCGCTGCTCGCCGGCCTGCTGCTGTTTCGTGTGCTCTATTACATCGTTCCGTTCGCGATCGCGCTGACCATCCTGGGCATCCGCGAGTTCTGGCTCGATGTCGCGGTCCCGTTGGCGGTGAGCGAGGGCGCCACGGATGCGTCGGTCGAGGAGAAGCGCGACGCCGGCTGAGTCGAGGCCGCCGATGGCGGGCCGCGGCAAAGCGCTCTATGATGTTCGCTCATCCACACCGTCATGGCCGGGCTTGTCCCGGCCATCCGCGTCTTTCTTGCTCGAAGCAAAGACGTGGATGCCCGGCACAAGGCCGGGCATGACGAGGAGAGTGAAACCGGCACACCCGTGAGCGACGAGCGCAGGGAAACGATGCGCGATCCGGAGTCCTGGTGGGGCCGGGACGCCGCGCCGCGCCGCGCCCTGGTGGCGGCGGCGGTCGTCCTCGTTGCCCTGGTGGCGGCCGGGGCGCTGGGCCTCGCCTATGCGCTCGCCGCCCTTGCGATCGTGGTCGCGGCCGCGTGGATCGGCAACGGGCGGCGCGCGCGCGTCCACGCCATGGCGCCGCAGCCGGAACGGCGCGGCCCGCGCCTGGGCGATCCGCTGGTTGAGGCGGTGATCGCCGGCCTGCCCGATCCCGTCATCGTGCTCGACCGCGAGGGCCGGGTGCTGGCGTTCAACCCGCAGGCCGGCCTGATGGCGCCGGCGCTGCGGCGCGGCGAGCCGGCGTCGCTCGCCTTGCGGGTGCCGGAAATCGTCGAGGCGATCCGGCGCGCCGCCGCCGGCAACGAGCCGCAGCGGGTGGAGTTTTTCGAGCGCGTGCCGGTCGACCGCTGGTTTGCCGGCTGGGTGACGCCGGTCGAGCTTGCCGCCACCGCGCCGGGCTTCGAGCGTGGCCTCGTGCTCATCAGCGTGCATGACCTCACCCCGCTGCGCCGGGTCGAGGAGATGCGGGTCGACTTCGTCGCCAACGCGAGCCACGAGCTGCGCACCCCGCTGGCCTCGCTGTCCGGCTTCATCGATACGCTGGAGGGGTCCGCGCGCGACGATCCGCAGGCGCGCGAGCGGTTCCTCGCCATCATGAAGGCGCAAGCCCGTCGCATGGCGCGCCTGATCGACGACCTGCTGTCGCTCTCGCGCATCGAGCTCAACGCGCATCTCCATCCGCAGACGTCTGCCGACGTCGTCTCGCTCGTGCGCCAGGTTGGCGACGCGCTGCAGATGCTGGCGCAGGAGCGCGGCGTCGCCATCGCCATCAAGGCCCCGCCGGAGCCGCTGATCGTGATCGGCGACCGCGACGAGCTCACCCGGGTGTTCGAGAACCTGATCGAGAATGCGCTCAAGTACGGCGGCGCCGGCAAGCGGGTCGACATCGCGCTCGAACGCGCCGAGGCGGCCGACGGGGCAGGGGAGGCGGTGGTCGTCGTGCGCGACTACGGCGCCGGCATTGCCGCCGAGCATCTGCCGCGGCTCACTGAACGGTTCTACCGCGTCGACGTCGGCCACAGTCGCGCGGAGGGCGGCACCGGGCTCGGCCTCGCGCTGGTCAAGCACATCCTCAACCGCCATCGCGGCCGCCTGCAGATCGAAAGCACGCTCGGCGCCGGCGCCACCTTCACCGTCCGGCTGCCCCTGAGCCCGGCCACCGCTCGCGCCGAAACAGCAGAGTTGTCAAAGGCTTGAACCGTCATTTCCCCGTCATCCAATCATCATAGAACGATTGCGTGCATCCGCTAGGCCTGCGGCGGGCGTCACACCGGGTCCGCACGAAGTGTATCGCGTCGGCGGACCGGGGCTGCCCGTCAGGCGTTCGAAGACGACATCCAATCGCGCACCAAGGTCGAAGGCCCAGGCGGCGAACCGCGTTTGCGTGCCGTGCAGGCCTTTCACCGCAAAACCCGGAGGGAGTCCGTGAAGCTGTTCAAAACCTTGACCCTGGCGGCCGGCATGGCCGCCGCCGCCGTGGCGTCGGCGAGCGCGCTCGATATATCCGGCGCCGGCGCGACCTTCCCCTATCCGATCTATGCCAAGTGGGCGGACGCCTACAAGAAGGAGACGGCAACCGGGCTGAACTACCAGTCGATCGGCTCCGGCGGCGGCATCAAGCAGATCACCGCGCGCACCGTCACCTTCGGCGCGTCCGACATGCCGCTGCAGCCCGAAGAGCTCGACAAGATCGGCTGCATCCAGTTCCCCACCGTCATGGGAGGTATCGTGCCGGTCGTGAACCTCGAGGGCATCAAGGCCAACGAATTGACCATCGACGGGCCGACGCTCGCCAGGATCTATCTGGGCGAGATCAAGAAATGGAACGATCCCGCGCTCGCCAAGCTCAATCCCGGTGCCAAGCTGCCGGACCAGGCAATCGCGCTGGTCCATCGTTCCGACGGGTCCGGCACCACGTTCATCTTCACCAACTATCTGTCCAAAGCGAGCGCCGACTGGAAGTCGAAGGTCGGCAGCAACACCTCGGTCGATTGGCCGGGCGGCATCGGCGCCAAGGGCAATGAAGGCGTTTCCAACAACGTCGGCAACACCAAGGGTTCGATCGGCTACGTCGAAACCGCCTATGCCAAGCAGAACAACCTGACCACGATGAAGATGGTCAACAAGGACGGCAAGATGGTCGCCGCCCTTCCCGAGGCGATCATGGCCGCCGCCGCCGGCGCCGATTGGGAGCATGCACCCGGTTTCTACATGATCCTCACCGATTCGGCGGGCGCTGCCGCGTGGCCGATCGCGGGCGCGACGTTCATCCTCGTGCCCAAGCAACCGAAGGACATCGCCGCCACCAAGCAGGCCCTCGCATTTTTCACCTGGGCGTACAAAAACGGCGGCGACATGGCGAAGAACCTCGACTACGTCCCGATGCCGGACAACGTCGTGAAGCTCATCGAGGCGCGCTGGAAGGAAATCAAGGACGACGGCGGTCATCCGGTCTACTGAGCGCGAACCGGCACGGGACAAGGCGCGCGCGCCTTGTCCCGTCCGCCGGCGCCCGCGGGGTGGCTTGTCTTTCAGCCTTGGGACCGCTTGAATTGACCCTCCCGGGCGAGCCAAGGGAGAGCCGGATGCAACTCACCGGGGGCAGCCCATGGCCGAAGTAGCTTTGCGGGGCGGAGCAATTCCGGTGAGCCAGCAGGGCGAACGCGGCCGGGTTCTCCAGCGGCTGCACTTTCGCGACGCGGCGTTCCGTCATCTGACCCGCGCTGCCGCCCTTGCCGTGCTCATCATTCTCGGCGGCATCATCCTTTCGCTGGTTCACGGCTCCTGGCTGGCGCTGAGCACGTTCGGGCTCGGCTTTGTGGTCAGCGACGCCTGGAACCCGGTGACTGAGAAATTCGGCGCGCTCGCGCCGATCTACGGCACCATCGTCACTTCCGTGATCGCGATGCTGATCGCGGTGCCGGTGGGCCTGCTGATCGCGCTGTTCCTGACCGAGCTGTGTCCGCCGTGGCTGCGCCGCCCGATCGGTATCGCCATCGAGCTGCTCGCCGGCATTCCCAGCATCATCTACGGCATCTGGGGGCTGTTCCTGTTCGCGCCGTTCCTGCAGGAGACGTTGCAGCCGTTCCTGATCAACACGCTGGGTAACGTTCCGGGCATCGGCGGCCTGTTCGCCGGTCCGCCCTACGGCATCGGCATCCTCACCGCCGGCCTGATCCTCGCCGTCATGGTGCTGCCCTTCGTCACCTCGATCTCGCGCGACGTGTTCGAGGCGGTGCCGCCCGTGCTCAAGGAGGCGGCCTACGGCGTCGGCTGCACCACCTGGGAGGTGGTGCGCTATGTGGTGCTGCCCTATGCGCGCGTCGGGGTGATCGGCGGCGTCATGCTCGGGCTGGGCCGAGCGCTCGGCGAGACCATGGCGGTCACCTTCGTGATCGGCAACGCCCACCATATCGCCGGCTCGATTCTCGCGCCCGGCACCACCATCTCGGCGACCATCGCCAACGAGTTCACCGAGGCGGTCGGCGACCTCTACACCTCGTCCCTGATTGCGCTGGGGCTGCTCCTGTTCGTCATCACCTTCATCGTGCTGGCGGCGGCGCGCTACATGCTGATGCGCCTCAATCGCCGGATCGGAGGCTGACGCGCATGCCGGCGGAACCCGCCCGCGCTCCTCGTTACGCCGCCCGCCGGCGGCGCAACGCCATCGCGATGGTCCTTGCGGTCGCCGCCACCGCGTTCGGCCTTGGCTGGCTGGTGCTGATCCTCGGCGCCCTGTTGTGGGAAGGGCTTCGCGGCCTGACGTTTCAGGTGTTCACCGAGATGACCCCGCCGCCCGGCGGCGCCGGCGGCCTGCTCAACCCCATCATCGGCAGCCTCATCCTCACCGGCCTGGGAGTTCTGTTCGGGACGCCGCTCGGGGTTCTTGCCGGCACCTACATGGCCGAGTACGGCCGTTACGACGAGCTGACCACCGTGGTGCGCTTCATCAACGACATTCTGCTCAGCGCGCCGTCGATCGTCGTCGGCCTGTTCATCTACGAGGTCATGGTCTACCCGATGGGCCACGAGGACATGCTGCTGCTGCTGCCCGATCAGCTGCGCGAGGCGGCGTCGTCGATCGGCATGCCGCGCGCGGTCATGATCACCCGCATCGCCTATCGGGCCGCCCGCGCCGGCATGATCACCGGCGTGCTGCTGGCGGTCGCCCGCATCAGCGGCGAGACCGCGCCGCTGCTGTTCACCGCGCTCAACAACCAGTTCTGGAGCCTCGATCTCAACGCCCCGGTGGCAAGCCTGCCCGTGGTCATCTTCCAGTTCGCGCTCAGTCCCTACAAGGAGTGGCAGCAGCTCGCCTGGACCGGCGCGTTGATCATCACCTTGGCGGTCCTCTTGCTCAGCATCGTCGCGCGCACCCTCGCGTCCACCAGAAAAGATCCGCAATGAAAGCCTCTGCCCCGCTCGCCGTACCCACCGTGACCCACGTCGGATTCGACGCGTCCGGTCTCGCCGACAAGGTCACCGTGCGCAACCTCAATTTTTATTACGGCGAATCCCGCGCCCTCAAGAACATCAGCATCCCGCTCTACGCGAACAAGGTCACCGCCTTCATCGGGCCGTCGGGTTGCGGCAAATCGACCTTGCTGCGCATCCTCAACCGCATCTACGACCTCTATCCCAGGCAGCGCGCCGAGGGCGAGGTGCTGCTCGACGGCGAGGATATCCTCGACGACAAGCTGGACGTCAACCTGCTGCGCGCCCGCATCGGCATGGTGTTCCAGAAGCCGACGCCGTTTCCGATGACGATCTACGACAACATCGCGTTCGGCATCCGCCTCTACGAGCGGCTGCAGCGTGGCGAGCTCGACCAGCGGGTCGAGGACGCGCTGCGGCGTGCCGCCCTGTGGGAGGAGGTCAAGGACAAGCTCAACGCCAACGGGCTCAGCCTCTCGGGCGGCCAGCAGCAGCGCCTGTGCATCGCCCGCACGGTGGCGGTGCGGCCCGAGGTGATCCTGCTCGATGAGCCGTGCTCGGCGCTCGACCCGATCTCGACCGCCAAGATCGAGGAGCTGATCGACGAGCTGAAGGAGGACTACACGATCGTCATCGTGACCCACAACATGCAGCAGGCGGCGCGGGTGTCCGACTTCACCGCGTTCATGTACCTCGGTGAGCTGATCGAGTTCGATCTCACCAGCAAGATGTTCACCGCGCCGCGCGACCGGCGCACCCAGGACTACATCACCGGCCGCTTCGGCTGAGCGCGGCCGGCGCAAGGACAAGAGGACGCAGCCAATGTCCGAACACACGATGAAGGCGTTCGACGCCGACCTGGAGGAGCTCTCCCGCATGGTCGCCGAGATGGGCGGCCTGGCCGAGAAGGAGATCGCCGACGCGATCGTGGCGCTCGCCCGCCGCGACGTCGACCTCGCCCAGCGGGTGATCGCGATCGACCCGACGGTCGACGCGCTGCAGCGGGCGATCGAGGAGAAGGTCATCCTCACCATCGCGCGCCGCCAGCCGATGGCGGTCGACCTGCGCGACATCGTCGGTTCGCTGCGCGTGTCGAACGACCTCGAGCGCATCGGCGACCTCGCCAAGAACATCGCCAAGCGGGTGCTGGTGCTCGAAGGCGACATCGCCTTCGCCCAGGTGATCCGCGGGGTCGAGCAGATGACCAAGCTGGTGCTCGGCCAGCTCAAGCAGGTGCTCGATGCCTATGCCAGCCGCGACGTCCCCAAGGCGCTGGAGGTCTGGCGTGGGGACGAGGAGATCGACGCGGTCAACAATTCGCTGTTCCGCGAGCTGCTCACCTACATGATGGAAGACCCGCGCAACATCACCTCCTGCACCCATCTGCTGTTCTGCACCAAGAACATCGAGCGGATGGGCGATCACGCCACCAACATCGCCGAGACCGTCCACTACATGGTGGAGGGCCGTCCGCTCGCCGACGAGCGTCCCAAGGGCGACGACACCGCGAGCTTCTCCGCGGTGGCGGTCCGCGGCTAGTGCAAGAAGAAGGGGCCTGCCATGACCGCCCGCATCCTGATCGTCGAGGACGAGGAGCCCTTGACCCTGCTGCTGCGCTACAACCTCGAGGCCGAGGGCTACGCGGTCGACACCGCCGCGCGCGGCGACGACGCGGAGGTACGCCTCAAGGAGGCCGCGCCCGACCTCGTGGTGCTCGACTGGATGCTGCCCGGCATGTCCGGCATCGAGTTGTGCCGGCGGCTGCGCGCGCGCACCGAGACCGAGCGGCTGCCCATCATCATGCTGACCGCCCGCGGCGAGGAGAGCGAGCGCATCCGCGGGCTCGCCACCGGCGCCGACGACTACATCGTCAAGCCGTTCTCGGTGCCCGAGCTGCTCGCCCGCATCCGCGCGCTGCTGCGGCGGGCAACGCCCGAGCGGGTTGCCACCAAGCTCGCCGCCGGCGACCTCGCGCTCGACCGCGAGACCCGCCGGGTGTCGCGTGCGAGTCGCGAAATTCATCTCGGCCCGACCGAGTTCCGCCTGCTCGAGTTCCTCATGCAGAGCCCCGGCCGGGTGTTCTCGCGCGAGCAACTGCTCGACGGCGTATGGGGCCGCGACGTCTACATCGACGAGCGCACGGTCGACGTCCACGTCGGCCGCCTGCGCCGGGCGCTCAACCGCGGCCGCGCCTCCGACCCGATCCGCACCGTGCGCGGCACCGGCTATTCGTTCGACGAGCGCTTCGGCAAGGACGAGCGGCTGAGCAAGAGCGCGTGAGGGATTGTTGTTTGGCTGTAGCCCGGATGAGCGCGCAGCGCGACATCCGGGCCGGGCTACGGCATTGCGCGTAGATTTCAAACAATCGCGGTACCTCGGTTCGCCCTGTTCAAGCCGGCGGTTCGCGCGCTAGGGTCCGGCGGTCGTCAAACCCAAGAAAAGGACACTTCATGAAAACGCGTTACGCAGTCGCATTGGCGCTTCTCGGCGGCGTTGCTGTCGGGGCCACGGCCATCCAGGGCCTCCATGCCCAGACCAAGCCGCCGGTCTACATTGTCAACGAAATCGACGTGACCGATCCGGCCGCCTTCCAGACCTACGCGGATCGGCAATCGCAGGCGATTCAGAAGCACGGGGGCCGTTACATCATCCGCGGCGGCAAGGTGACCCCGATGGAGGGAGCTCCGCCGAAGCGCTTCACGATCTATGTTTTCGACAATATGGATAAGATGCAGGCGTGGGAGGGCGATCAGGCCGATATCAAGCCGCTGCGCGCAAAGGCGGGCACGTTCCGCACTTTCGCCGTCGAGGGGCTGACGAACTAGAGGTTCGGCGGACGTCCTGCGTAGCCGGATGAGCGCGTAGCGCGATATCCGGGATCCCGCATCCTCGCCCGCTTTCGCGGGCGTCATGCAGGCTACGACCCATCACGCGACGTCGCGCCGGTCCGGCGCGGCGTCGCGGTCCACCAGCCAGACCAGGTCGCCGAGCGCATGGGCGCGCGTCGCCGGCAGGTCCGCGCCGGACAGCACGCGGGTCATCACGTCGGGGCGTGTTACAGCCACGCAACCTGGACTGGACACGTATCGGGCCGGAGAATGGATACCAATTGGACCCTTTATTACACACCCCCAACTGGACCTCCGCAAACTTCGTCGGGAAGCGACACGTTCATGCGGATTCGCTAGGCGCTGCAACGGGCGCTTAGCCAAGGGCGAATTGCTGCATGTGGGCCGCCTGCGCCGCGCGCTGAAAACCGTTGGTACAGAGCGAGTTTCTCCACAATTCACTGCGTGGCTACCGCCGGACCTCAACCTCTGGCCTTGCCTTTAGTTGGGTTCCATTTCTGAACCATCATTCCGCAATGGCCGGAATTGGCACTTGGCGAGCATTGCTTCACGAGAGGAAAGCGCGCTTGCCCCACGGGTCAAACGAGCGATGGCTGCCCGCCGTGGCCATGCTGCGGTTGCGTTGCGTGCCATGGACCTAACGTGTTGCCGCTTCGGAACAAATGCGCTGTCGCCGCGTTACGGAGGAACATCCCTGCGATCAGTCCTGCCGAGCGCCAGGCCCGGGGTGGGTGGTTGAAACGGACAGGAAGTAGTCCGGATGAGCACGCAGCGCGATGTCCGGGACTCCCGCATTTCGCCGCGCGCTACGCTGCTCATTGCCCTGTACGCGGCCTTGCAGTCCGAAATGAAGCGCGCGTGGACTTGGGTACGGCCGCATCTTGCGCGCCTCCGGCAACACCTGCCGTCGACCGAGGAACTGGTTGACGTTCGCGTCCGCTGCGTGAAAGCGCTGGGCGGTCTTGAGGCCCGCCCGCTGCTGATGAGCGCCGTTGCGCAACTTCGGCGCGGCGCGCAAATCGCGATGCGCGATGCGCCCCACCCAAGGTTAAAGCCGACGCTCGCCGTGCTTGTGGCCGTCCTGGTCCTGGTTGCCGGTTATATCGTCTACTGCCTTGCCACATTGCCCCTCGCGGGCGGCCTCGTCATCGAAGCGACGCCGAGCGCGCTGGTCGTCGAGGCGGAAAACGGCCAGGCGTTCGCCACGCGCGGCGTGTTCAAGGGCGAGAAGCTCGCGGCAGGCGATGTGCCGGCCGATCTCGGACGCGCCGTCATCGCCATTGAGGACCGGCGCTTTTACCAGCACGGCGGTGTCGACGTGCGCGGCATATTTCGCGCCGCATGGCACAACATTGCCGCCGGCGGCGCCCGCGAGGGTGCCAGCACCATAACCCAACAGCTCGTGCGCATGACATACCTGTCGCCGGAGCGGACGCTCAAGCGCAAGGTGCAGGAGGCGATGCTCGCGCTGTGGCTCGAGCATCAGCTCTCCAAGGAGGAGATCCTCGTTCGTTATCTCAACACCGCCTATTTCGGCGCCGGAGTCTACGGCGTCGATGCCGCCGCGAAACGCTATTTCGGCAAGACCGCCCGGGACCTCTCGCTCGGCGAGGCGGCGATGCTCGCCGGCCTGGTCCGGGCTCCCTCGGCGCTGGCGCCGCACCGCAACCTCGAGCGCGCGCGGGCGCGGGCGGACCTTGTGCTCGACGCGATGGTCGAAACGCGCGCGATCTCGCGCGAGCAGGCGGATGCCGCCCGCCGCCAGCCGGCGGCGCTTCGCGTGCCGCCGGAGACGCCGCCCGGCACGAACTACTTCGTCGACATGGTCAACGCGGAAGTGCGTTCGCTGCTGGGTTCGGCCTCAGGCGACTGGCGCATTCGCAGCACCTTGGATCTCAAGGTGCAGGCGCTTGCGGAAAGCGTCGTCGCCAAGCACTTGTCTGCCCAAGGGAGGGCCAAGAACGTCAACCAGGCGGCGCTGGTGGCGATGACGCACGACGGCGCGATTCTCGCCATGGTCGGGGGGCGCGACTACAACGACAGCCAGTTCAACCGCGTGACCCAGGCCAAGCGTCAGCCCGGCTCCCTGTTCAAGCTGTTCGTGTATTTGGCCGCGCTCCAGAAGGGATACACGCCCCAGACGATCATGATCGATCGGCCGGTGCAGATCGGCGATTGGGAGCCGGAGAACTACCGCCGCCGATATAACGGGCCGGTCCCGTTGCGCTTCGCCTTCGCCAACTCGATCAACAGCGTGGCGGTGCAGCTCGCCAACGAGGTCGGCATCGACAGCGTCATCGAGACCGCCAGGAAACTGGGCGTGCAGTCCGATTTGCCGGCGGTCCCGAGCCTGGCGCTCGGCTCGGCCGAGGTGAACCTGCTCGAGATGACCCGCGCGTTTGCGGCGATCGCCGCAAACGTCGAGAGCGTGGAAACCTATTCGGTGCGCTCGATCCATCGCGGCGAGCAGGCCCTGCACGCAAGAACCGCGGCGACGCGGCCTCCGCCCTCTGATCCGGCGGCGCGCGCGGCCATGATCGATCTCCTCGCCAGTGTCGTGCGGGAGGGCACCGGCAAGGCGGCACGCATCCCCGGGCCGGTGGCCGGCAAGACCGGAACGTCGCAAGACTACCGCGATGCATGGTTCATCGGATTTACTCCGGAACTTGTCGTGGGCGTGTGGGTGGGTAACGACGACAATGCGCCGATGAACGGCGTCACCGGCGGAAGCCTGCCTGCGACGATCTGGAGCGAGTTCGTCACACAAGCCGGGGCGCGCAAAGCTCTTCCGGCGCCGTCGCTCCTGCGCAGGGCTCCGAGCGTCGGTACGCCCATGGGCGCACTGGGGCCGGACAGGCCCGCGCCGAGCGCCGGAGCCATTCGCGGCACTGCCGTCGTGCTGGACACCGCGACACTGGAAATTCAGGGGCAAATCGTCCACCTGGACGGCGTCGAGGGGATCACTGGTCGAATCGCGCGCGGGTTGGGACGTTTTCTCCGCCGGCGCGAAGTCATCTGCGAGTCCACCTCGGCGCAAGGGCACCGCTGCCGCGTCGGTGATCAGGACCTGTCCGAGTTGATCCTGTTCAATGGCGGCGGCCGTGCAACAGCGGACGCTGCTCCCGAGCTGCGTGCCGCGGAAGGACGGGCGCGCGAGATGCGCGCCGGCTTTTGGCGTCGACGGTGACCCTGGGCGCGCGCGCCGCAGTTGAACTGATCTCGAATTTGATCGACGTACGAGCTCACCCTCCACCAGGGGCTGGTGTCGGCGCGCGCGTCTTCGCGCGGAATGCGCCGCCCGGGCTGCAATTGCACATGAGGAGAGGCGGGTGACCGCGCGGCTGATGGTCCTCAATGGGCCAAATCTCAACCTTCTCGGCACCCGAGAGCCGCATATCTACGGCTCGACGACATTCGACGCCGTCAAAGCGAGTTGCGAGGAGTTTGCGAAATTTGTCGGCGCCGAGCTTTCTTTTCATCAGTCCAACCACGAAGGCGTGCTGGTCGATCTCATTCAGGCCGCTCGCCGGGACGCCGACGCGATCATCATCAATCCGGCCGCCTATTCGTTCACGTCCATCGCGGTGCTGGACGCCTTCAAGAGCTTCGAAGGCCCAATCTTCGAAGTGCATGTTTCCAATATCCACGCGCGCGACGAGCTGCATCGGCACTCGATACTTTCGTCCGCCGTCAAGGCGGTGATCGCCGGACTTGGTCCCTACGGATACATCGTTGCGATGCAGGCAGCGCTGCACGCCCTGGGAAAGCTGCCGCAAGGCTTTTCTGCGCCGCTTCGCGATGTTCCCCGGTGACCCGGAAGCGCCATGCGATGCAGTTGGCAGTCGCCCGGATGAGCGCGCAGCGCGACATCCGGGGCCCTCCGCTACGCGTCGGCGCGTAGATTTCAAACAATCGCAGCAGATCGGTTCGCTCTGTTCAAGCAGGCCGCCGAGGTGCTAGGGTCCGGCGTCGTCAAACCCAAGAAAAAAGGACACTTCATGAACACGCGTTACGCAGTCGCTTTGGCGCTTCTCGCCGGCGTCGCCGTCGGGGCCACGGCCATCCAGGGCCTGCATGCCCAGACCAAGCCGCCGGTCTACATCGTCAACGAAATCGACGTGACCGATACGGCTGCCTTCCAGACCTATGCGGATCGGCAATCGCAGGCGATTCAGAAACACGGCGGCCATTACATCATCCGTGGCGGCAAGGTGACCCCGATGGAAGGAACCCCGCCGAAGCGTTTCACAATCTATGTTTTCGATAACGTGGATAAGATGCAGGCGTGGCAGGGCGATCAGGCCGAGATCAAGCCACTGCGCGCCAAGGCGGGCACGTTCCGCACTTTCGCCGTCGAGGGGCTGGCGAACTAACACGACAGCAACTCAGTAGCCCGGATGAGCGCGCAGCGCGACATCCGGGATCCCGCATCTCGGACCGCTTTCGCGGGCAGCATGCGGGCTACGACCCGTCACGCGACGTCGTGCCGGTCCGGCGCGGCGTCGCGGTCCACCAGCCAGACCAGGTCGCCGTGCGCGTAGGCGCGCGTCGCCGGCAAGTCGGCGCCGGAGAGCACGCGGGTCATCACGTCGCGCTTGCCGCGGCCGCTGACCAGGAACAGCATCTCGCGCGTCGACGCCAGCACCGGAAACGTCAGGGTCACGCGCGGCACGAACGGCGCGAGGCCGGCTTCGGCGACGCCGACGACCCAGCGGGCGGTCTCGTCGACCTCCGCGTGGCCGGGGAACAGCGACGCCGTGTGCCCGTCGTCACCCACCCCCATCAGCACCACGTCGAACAGCGGGCGACGATCGTCGAGCCGGTCCGCGCCGTAGAAATCGCGCAGCTCCGCTTCGTAGCGGCGGGCGGCCGCGTCCGGGTTTGCGGCGTCGGCCGGGATCGCATGGATGTTTCCCGGCGGCGCCGGCACGCCGTCGAGAAACAGCCGCCGTGCCGCGCCGGAATTGCTGCGGGGATCGCTCTGCCCCACGAAGCGGTCGTCGCCCCAGAACCAATGGATGCGTTCCCATGGGAGGGCGGCGCGCAGCGGCTCTTGCGCCATCAGCCGATAGAGCCGCTCGGGGCTCGAGCCGCCGGTGAGGCAGACGGCAAGGCGGCCGTCCGTTGCCGATAGTCGCGCCAACACCCGCTTGGCCGCCGCCTGCGCGAGCGCCTCGGCGTCGGCCGCAACGGTCAACTGTGGAACTTTCGTCGCCATCGCATCCGTCCTCGGCCGCATTGCGCCGGCGAGGCTGCGCCTCGTCCTCGTCCTTATATATCCCAAACCCCGGCAGTTGTTCCCGCGCCCGTGTGGTGCTGGAGCCACCCGCATATCAGGGCCGGCAGTGCCCAGAGCGATTGCCCGTCTTTGATCCGGATCAAATGATCGCGTCGTGCACCGCGTCGAGCAGTGCGCTGCCCAGCAGGGGTTTTTCGACGATGGCGACGCCCGCGGCGGCGGCGCGCGCCCGCACCGCGAGGCTCGGATGGCTGGTGATGAGGATCGCCGGCATCGCTACGCCGCGCCGGCGCAACGTGTCGAGCGCCGCCAGCCCGTTCATGCCCGGCAGGTTGTAGTCGATGATCAGGCAGCCGCGGCGGGGCAGTTCCGCCTCGTCGAGCAGCGTGCCGGCCTCCGCATAGGCGTGCACCTCAAAACCCTCGACCTCGAGCGAGAATTTCAGCGAATTGCGCACCGCCACATCGTCATCGATGACGACGATCAGGTCCGGCGGGGAAACGGCTCGGTTCTGCATGGGCAAAGTGACCGGCGATGGCCGCAATATCGGTTCGTCGCCGATCCAAGCCGTATCCGGCCGGGACGCGCATTGATCTGGCTCAATTGCCGGATCGGGAATCCAGGCGGCGCCCGCGCCCCGTCAATTCGACGTTTCGCCCAGGATCCCCGCGATAAGCGCCATGCGCACCAGCTCGGACAGGCTGCGGGCGTCCATCTTGCTCATCACGTTGGCGCGGTAGATCTCCACGGTGCGCGCGCTGATGCCAAGATCGAACGCGATGGCCTTGTTCGGGTTGCCGGCGATGAGGCCTTCGAGCACCTGGCGTTCGCGCGCCGAGAGACTCGCGAGCCGCTCCTTGACGGCGCCGCGCTCCGCATCGCGCGCGCGGTCCTGCCGATGCCGCCCGAGGGCCCGGCGCACGGCGGCGAGCATCGCGTCGTCGCTGAACGGCTTTTCGAAGAAGTCGACGGCGCCGGCCTTCATCACGGCGACCGCAAGGGGCACGTCGCCGTGGCCGGTCATGACGATGACGGGCAGCGCGACGCCGAGCTGCTTCAGGCGCTGCAGCAGCTCGAGACCGTCCATTTGCGGCATGCGGACGTCGGTGACGACGCACCCCCCGGTGATCGTCGGCGCCGCGGCGAGAAAATCGGTTGCCGAGCCGTAGGTGCGGACATCGACCTCGGCGGTCCGGAACAGGAAGGCGAGCGAGTCCCGTGCCGCCTCGTCGTCGTCGATCACGTGCACCGTCTGGTCATTCGACATCGCGGACATCCTCGTCGGACACGCGGGGAAGGGTGAAGCGGAAGATCGTGCCGCCGCCGGGATTGGGCTCGGTCCAGATGCGCCCGCCATGCGCTTCGATGATGGTGCGCGAGATGGAGAGGCCGACGCCCATTCCGTGCGGCTTCGTGGTGACGAACGGCTGGAACAGCTGCGAGGCCATCTCCGGGTCGATTCCGCAGCCGCTGTCGGCGACGTTGATCACGGCGAGGCCGTCGTCGCCGGAACCGGTGGAAAGCAACAGCTCGCGTCGCGCCGCTCCGGCCATCGCCTCGACCGCATTGCGCATCAGGTTGAGCAGGACCTGCTGGACCTGCACCTTGTCGGCCAGCACCAGGTCGACGTCGGGGTCGTACTGCGTCCTGACGCGAATCTCCTGCTCCTTGGCGCCGACCAGCGCCAGCGCGCTTGCCTCCTCCACCAGCTTGGCGATGCTTTCGACCCGCCGCTCGGTCTCGCCGCGGGAAACGAAATCGCGCAGCCGCCGCACGATCTCCCCGGCGCGCAACGCCTGCGCGGCGGCCTTGTCCATGGCGTCCTGCATGACGGCGGATTGCTCGCCGCCGTGGCGCTCGAGCAGGCGGCGCACGCCTTTGAGATAGTTGGCTATCGCCGAAAGCGGCTGGTTGAGCTCGTGCGCCAGGGTCGAGGCCATCTCGCCCATGGCGGTGAGCCGCGAGATGTGGACCAGCTCTGCCTGCAGCTCCTGCAGGCGGGCTTCGGTCTTCTGGCGCTCGGTCAGGTCGCGGATGAAGCCCGTGAAGAATCGCTGATCGTTCGATCGCATCTCGCCGACGGCAAGCTCCATCGGAAAGGTCGCGCCGTCCTTGCGCGCGCCCACGACCACGCGGCCGATGCCGATGATGCGGCGCTCGCCGGTCGTCCGGTAGCGCGCCAGGTAGCCGTCGTGGCCTTCGCGGTAGGGCGAAGGCATCAGCATCCTGACGTTCTGCCCGACCACTTCCTCGGCGGTGTAGCCGAACATCCGCTGCGCGGCGGCGCTGAAATCATGCATCGTGCCGCGCTCGTCGATGACGATCATCGCGTCCGGCACGGTCTCGAGAATCGACTTGAGATGCGCCTCGCGGGCCAACACCTGTTCGGCCGCACGCGTTATGGATTGCCGATAGCGCCGGAACCGGCCGCCGAACCAGGCGACCCCGAATCCGATGGTGGCGAACGCCACGGCGCTTGCGATTTCCGTGGCGGTCGGCTTGGGAAAGTCGACCAAAAAGAACAGTCCGCCGGTGACCCCGAGCGCCGTTGCGACGAGACCCGGGCCGAATCCGCCGACCGCGCTGGCGACCAGAATCGCCGGCATGAAAAAGATGTATGTCGCCTGTGCGGTGATGATGGGATCGAGCATTTGCCGCACGGCAAAGCAGAGCACGGTCACGCCGATCGCCAAGGTGTAATCGGTCACGGCGTGCCGCAATCCGGCCCGCCCATGCGATGCGGTGCCCGGAATCGGATCGCCTGGTCGCAATACCTGCTGGTCCATCGGGGAACCTTCGAGGTGGATGAAACGACGCGGGGAAGGCCCCGTCTATCGTCCGCGTGCCTGCTAAGTCATTGAAAACAGGCGCGTTGAGGCTCCACGCCGGCTACGTAAAGTCCCTTAGGGGTAATATCTGAATTTCCCTCGGCGGCCAACGTCCGTATCCCAAGCTCAGCAAGCTTTGGAGGAGATGGCCATGTTGATGCGCACCGCGATGCACCAAACTTCATCCCGACAGACGGCGACAGTGCGTGGCCGCAACGGCGTCCCGACGGGGCCGCACGCGGTGGCGAGTTCGCTCGACCTGATCGGCGCGCCGATGCCGTTCGCGCGCAACGTCGAAATCTACGGCGAGCACGAGTCGGCCGACTATCTCTACAAGGTCGTGAGCGGGGCCGTGCGCACCTATCGCGTGCTCAGCGACGGCCGCCGCCAGATCGGCGCCTTTCTGTTGCCCGGCGACATGTTCGGCCTCGAGGCCGGGGAAGCCCATGGCTCTTCCGCCGAGGCGATCGCCGACTCGACAATCCTCGTCATCAAGCGTAGCGCCGTCGTCGCCCTCGCGCAACGCGATGGCGAGGTGGCGCGGGAGCTGTGGGCGCTCACGGCGCGCGAATTGGGGCGCGTGCAGAACCACATGCTGGTGCTGGTGAAGAACGCGCAGGAGCGCATCGCCATGTTCCTGCTGGAGATGGCGGAGCGCACGCCCGCCGCCGACGCGGTCGAGCTGCCGATGTCGCGCCAGGACATCGCCGACTACCTCGGGCTCACCATCGAGACCGTGTCGCGCACGCTTACCCAGCTCGAGCACGACTTATCGATCGCGCTGCCGACCTCGCGCCGGATCGTGCTGCGCAACCGTTCGGCGCTGACCCGGCTCAACGCGTAGGCGCTCTGCAAAACGCGGATATGTTTCGCCATGATGCGGCGCGCCGTGCTCCTTCTCGGGTGCTTCTGCTGGGAGGCAGGTTTCGCCCAAGCGGCGAGCATCGAGCGCGGGCGCGCCTTCGCCCGCACCCACTGTGCCCGCTGTCACGCGATCGACAAGGCCGGCTCCAGCCCGCTTGCGCTCGCGCCCCCGTTCCGCACGCTGTACCTGCGCTACCCGGTCGAGTCGCTCGAGGAATCGCTGGCCGAGGGGATCGTCACCGGCCACGCGAAGATGCCGGAGTTCCGGCTGGAACCGGGCCGGATCGCCGACTTCATCGCATTTCTGAAGTCGCTGGAGAGATGAGCTGCCATGCCGGGCGAAGCAGGCGTCCCGCATGAGCGCACCATGGCCCTCGCACCCGCGGCGCGGCCGCGTTCCTTGCGTTCGGCGGCGCATCCGCATCGCCGCGGCGGCTCCGCCCCGCGCGTCGTGGTGACGCGGCGGATTCATCATCGCTGGACCGACTTGTTCGATCTCGTTCTCGACCTGGAGCGCTATCCGGCGTTCGTGCCGCATTGCCGCGCCGTGAAGGTGTTGTCGCGCAAGGGCGCGGGCGCAGGGCGCACCGTCATCGTCTCGCGCATGAGCGTCGGCCTATCCGCCCTCGAAGTGAGTTATGCCAATCGCACCGTCGGCGACGTTGCCGCACGGCAAATCGAGGTCGGGGCGCTCGATGGGCCCCTGAGCCACCTGCATGTCATGTGGGCCTTCGACCCCGATGGCGAGGATTGGACGGAGGTTATTTTTTCCGTCGATTACGCGTTCAGCAGCGCGCTCCTTGCGGCCGTGGCGTCGCGCGTGTTCGACGCGATGTTCGCCGACATCCTCGGCGCCTTCGAACGGCGCGCGGATCGCTTGTTTGGCGCTGCGGCCGCTCGTTCCGCGAAATCCCTCCCCTTTCAAGGCAGGGATAAGCAAGGCCGCACGTCGGGCTGATCAGGTGGGTTTGGCGTCAATTGTTCTTCGCGCCCTCGCGGATCCACGCCCGGATGGCGTTGCGGTCGCAGGTGGAGAGCTTCTTCTTGCCGTGCGGCATGCGCGTCTGCAGGTCTCCGCGCCAATCGAGCAGCCAGACCAGATTGCTGCTGTCGGGATCGCGCGGGATGACCATGGGCCCGTGCTTGGTGCCCTTCATCACGCCCTCATAGGTGGTGAGGTCGAGGCCGCTCTTCTCGAACCCGTCTCCGCCGGGCTGATGGCAGCTGGCGCATCTTCCCTTGAAGATCGGCATGACGTCCTCGGCGAAGATCGTCGGCTCGGCGGCACAGGCTTGCTGCGTTGGTATCGGTACATCCGTGGCGACCATCGCCGCCGCCATCGCTGCCGCCGCAACGCCCTTGATGAGCCGAGCTCTTGTTGTCATTTCGCGCTCTCCTGCCAAATCGAGATTCGCCGGAAATCCTAACAGAGGGCCGCTTCGGCCGAAAGCGACGAAGGTCGTCGATCGACGCGGACTTTCAACCCATTATCCCTCGATGCCGAGACTCTTCACGCCCTCCTCGAGGCGGTGCAGCTTGTCGGGCTGGTTCCCGAGTGCCCGGCGCGCCTCGACGACGGCCGCGCTCGCCCGGTTCCGGTCGCCAAGCACAAGGCACGAGCGCACCAGCATGATCCACCCTTCGACGTCGGAACCGTCCTGATGCAGGCGGGCGGCAAGCCGCTCGACCATCCCGCGGATCACCGGATCCCGACCTGCCGCCGGATCGGCGACCGGCTTCGCGTCGGGCGCGCCCGATGCGGGCATGGTTGCCGCCGTCGACGGCTCGGCGTCGAGACTCTTCACGCCGTCATCCAGGCGCTTTAGCGCGGCCGGATCATTCGCAAGCGCGCGGCGAGCGTCGGCGATTGCGCCGTTTATTCGTTCCGCGTCGCCAAGAACCTTGTAGGAGCGCACCAGTCGGACCCAGCCGTCGACGTCGGAGCCGTCCTGCTGCAGGCGCGCGGCCAACCGCTCGACCATGCCGCGGATCATCTGGTCCTGCCCTGGTGGCTCGATGCCCTGCTCGGCCCGCTTGCCCGCGGGCGCGGGCACCTCGGTGCCGGCCGGGGAGTTCACGCGAGCGAGCGCTTGCCGCACGAACGAAGCCCATTCCGCCCCGTCGGGTGCGTCGGCCAGCAGCGCCTGCCAAATGCGCGCAGCATCCTCGCGGCTGCCGTCCTGCTCCGCCGCGAGACCCTGATAGAACCGCGCCGTGGGATCGCGCGGATCGCGATCAATCGCGCGATCGAACGCGGCCTTCGCCTCGGCGGTGACGACCCCGTTCGCCGCGGCGGTCAGCGCCTCGCCATAATAGGCTTCGCGCTCGGCGGTCGCGCCGAGCAGGCGGAGCGCGTTGCCGCGCGCCTTGACGGCCTCGGCGTAACGGCCGAGCTCCATATAGATGGGGGCGACCACTTCCCAGCCGCGGCCATCGTCGGGATGCTGCTCGAGATGCGCTTCGACCCGCGCGAACTGCGCCTCGACCGAGCTGTCGCCGTGCGCGGCGGCGATCCGCGCATCGATCGGCTCGCCGGGAAGATTGGGGGAGCCGAAGGCCAGATAGAGCGCCACGGCGCCGGTCGGCAGCAGCAGGAGTATGGTCGCGCCCGCAATGCCCCTGCGGTGCCCCCGTCTGTCCGGCTGATCCCTCGGAACCGAAGCGGCCGTCCTGTCGGCTGCAGCGATCAGCCGACGAGAGACCTCGGCGCGCACTGCCTTGGCCTCGGGTCCGGCGAGCATTCCGGCTGTCTCCTCGCGCTCGATTTCTTCCAATTGATCGCGGTAGACGGCGAGATCATTGCCGCCGGCGGCCGCGGTGAAATGCGTCCGGCGGCCGAGCGGCAGCAGTGCGGCAAAGATCGCCGCCGCCGTCATCAACGCAAGAAGGGGCCAAAGCATCATGACACGAACTTCATCGGCTGCGGCGCGATGTTTGCGCCGGGGCGCGGCCGCGCAAGGGATCCACATCAGTATCTTGTCCTGCCCCGGGAGGCATCATAGCCGCTCGAGTACGGCAAATTGCCGTTTGCATCCCCTTATTTCTTTTCCTCCGGCTCCTCGGGCTCCTCCGGTTGCGCCGGGAGCTTGTGCGCGATGCCCTTGTGACAGTCGATGCACGTCAGGCCCGCCATGTTGCGCATGACCTGGGCCGCGGCCGATTGCTTATGGGGGTCCATGGCCGCCGCCGAGTGACAGTTGCGACACTCACGCGAGTCGGTCGCCTTCATCGTCGCCCATACGCGTTGAGCGAGCTCCAGCCTGTGCTGCTCGAACTTTTCCGGCGTGTTGACGGTGCCGAGGATATGATGGAGAAGCTCGTTGCTGGCCTGGATCTTTCGCCGCACCTTGTAGAACCACTCCCTGGGGACGTGGCAGTCCGAACATGTCGCCCGGACTCCAGAGCGATTCGAGAAGTGAATTGTGGACTGCAGCTCCTTGTAGACGTTGTCACGCATCTCATGGCACGAGACGCAGAACGCCTCCGTGCCTGCCAGCTCCAACGCCCAATTGAAGCCGCCCCAGAACACGATTCCCCCGATGCCTCCCGCGATCAGCAGGGTCGCAATGGAGAATCGAGCAGTGGGTGCAAAGACGACGCCCCAGGCGCGCGCGATCCATCCCCTTCGGGTCGTCCGACCATTCGGAACGCTCATCGTTCCCCCTTCCTGCTAAATTGCATCTTGCGCCCGGCCGGCGAGACGAATAAATCCAGCACCCGAGTCGGCGTCCATGCAAACCGCGCCTCGGCATGCGAACTTCGGGTTCGCGACACTGGCAACATTGCGTCTTGAGATTCGCCTCGATCGTTTTGCCGGTGGGGGCGGTCCTAAGTCGCGTGCGCGATATCTGTGACGATTCCGCAAAGCACGTACCCTTCGAAGATTACTGCAGCGAGGACGAGAAAGGCCTGGGCAGCATCAAGCATCCAGTCGGCCATGGATGTTGCGCCCACGAGGGCGGAAAGAACGAGACAAACGACGCCGGCCAAACCAAGCACCGCCGCGAGCTTAGGCATCAACATGAGTCTCTCCGCAACCGGCCGGCCAGCGAGCCCTTTGCAATCCGCGCCATCCTATCCGACTTCGTCCTGATTTTGTAAGCTCGATAGCGCGGATTCATCGCCGCCGAGCAGGAAGAAAATTGATCTATATCAAGTTGGCGAGCGCGGCGGCGTGTCGGCGCGTGCCGTTGCGCGCGCAAGTATGCCGCGCGCAGCCTGCCGCATCGCGAAAATGCTCAAAATAAGCGTGCGGCCGTGCGAGTCGGATTGCGCGGATGGGGATTTAATGTTCGAATGATCGTCGTCGCGGTTTGCTCACAAGGGGTCGCTATGGGACATCCGGAAGGTTCGAGCGGTTACAAATCAATGATCATCGGTACGTGCGCCGGGGCGCTGGCGGTGACGGCGCTCGTTGCAATGGTTACGCTCACTCCCCGCTCCGCCGAGGCATTGCCTGCCTATGCCCAGCAGACCGGGAAGGCTTGCGGCGCGTGCCACAAGAGCCCGGCCGGCGGTGGCGCGCTGACCGCAGCGGGCAAGGCTTTCCAGGCCAGGGGACACAAATAAGGCCGCGTTGGCGACGCGTGCGGGCCCCCGGCTGACTTCTCCACCCTGCTGACCGGCGCGGCTGCGGTCGACCGTTCGTAAAGCCCGATTTACGGCGGCCAAGCGGCCGCGTTGCCGGCGGTATGGCGCGCCGCCGCGTCTAACGGCCGCGTGCCGCGGTGCTGTTGGCAGCATCCATGATTTCGTCCAGCGTCACCCGGCAGGTACCCTTCTTGTCGTAGCGGGCGAAAAACGGGTTCGGCTGGTTGACGAACTCGGCCCGGCTCAGCCGGCCGTCGCGGTTGTCGTCGAAATAGCCGATATCGGCGTCCTTAAACATCGAGTCCGCTTTGCGGATCGATTCGAATTCCTTGGCGTCGACGAAGCCGTCGTGGTTGCGGTCGGCCTGATCGAAAAGCTTGGTGACGTACCGCTTCCATTCTTCGCAGGTGTAGACGCCCTTGCGCTCCGTGTCGCCCCAGACCGAGGCCCACGTCAGATAGGGGTCGTAGCCGCGGGCGCGCGACACGGCCGTCGTCTCGGAATGCTTGCTCTGCTGTGCGGCGGCAAGGCTCGATGCCCCGACCACCAAGGCGAGCGAGAAGATCGACCTTCGCATTTCCGTCCGCCTCGCCGTTCGAGTCGTTCCCACTCAATTCCAGTTTTCCGCTCGATTCAAGGATTCACGGCGATTTCATCGGGACACTGGAATTGACATTAATCAAGAATGTCGGCACGCGAGCCATCGGCCGGATCGTGTGGTAAAAATGTCGCGCCGGTTGATATTTTCCTTCCATCGGCCGCCCTTGACTTCGGTCAATTGCGGCTTGGTCGGAACAAGATAACATGCGCAAGGGACCATCAGGTGGCACCATCAGGTTGCAAACGTGATGGCGGGGACGTTTCGATGACATCGTGCAGCACCTCGGGATCGATCGTTTCGTCCGCGCCCCAAGGCGGTCGCGCGGAGAAGCGATGCGACGGAGCGGCAGGCGCGCTCCTCGCCGCCCTGGCGTGCTTGCTGGTCTTTGCTTCCGCGCGGTCGGCCGCGGCCGGAGAATTCACTCCGCGCGGTGATTCCATCGCGGCGCTCCGCGAATTCGTCGCGGCGCGCCAGGCCGTAACGGCGCCGACGTCCAACATCGGGGCGGAGGGCGTGCTAGTCCCGCCGTTCGGTGCCGCGCCCGGGGGCAGCCCCGCGGGCGATCGGGTTTACACGGATCTGCGCGAGTTTGCCGAGCAGATCGGGACCGGCGCGCCGCCGGTCGTGCTCGCCAAGGGCGAGAAGAAGACGCCGGTGAAGGCGGAGCCCGCCGAGGCCGTCAACGTCGGATCGCAGGTCTGCCTGGGCTGCCATGTGGCGCAGGCGGCCGCGTTCAACCAGACGCTGATGGGCCGCATCTTCAGGAATCCGCGGACGGCGCAAGAGCGAGGGGGCTGCGAAACCTGTCACGGGCCGGGCTCATTGCACGTGAAGGCCGGCGGCGGGCGGGGCGTCGGCGGCATCATCTCGTTCCGGCCAGACGACACGTCGCGGACCGTCGAAGAGAAAAACGCGATCTGCTTGAGCTGTCACGAGAAGGGCCACCAGACCTACTGGAAGGGCAGCCCGCACGAGACCCGAGACGTGGCGTGCACCAACTGCCACCAGGTCATGCAGCGGGTCTCGCCCAAGTTCCAGCTGGCCAAGGGCACCGAGCTGGAGACCTGTTTCCAATGCCACAAGGACAAGCGGGCGCAGGCGCTGCGCTCGGCGCATATGCCGCTGCGCGAAGGCAAGATGACGTGCAGTGACTGCCACAATCCGCACGGGTCCGCCACCGAGAACCTATTGAAAGAGGTTTCCATCAACGACGTCTGCTACAAGTGCCATGCGGAGAAGCGCGGACCGTTCCTATGGGAGCATCCGCCGGTGCGCGAGAACTGTTTGAATTGTCACAATCCGCACGGCACCAACAACGAATCCATGCTCAACGTCGCGCGGCCGCGCCTGTGCCAGCAGTGCCACACGCTCGGCTCGCACAATCAGCCCGGCAATCCGTTTTCGCGGTTCATGGCGGGCAACGCGTGCCAGAACTGCCACTCGCAGATTCACGGCTCGAACAATCCGTCGGGGGCTCGGTTCCAGAGGTAGAACGCAGGGTAAATCGCATCGGAGCGGCTGAGCGCGCAGGGGGCGGTTCAGCCGCACCATTCCGGAGTGGGGGCAGGCGATGAGGGTCTCAAGGGGAATCCTACTGTCGGGCGGTCTGCTGCTCGCAACGGTTCCGGCTTCCTTCGAGGCGCGGGCGGCGGATCTGCAGGTCGCTCCAGTCGTCGAGGACAGCGGCATCGACTATCACGGCGCCGCCGAGTTCGGATGGACCTATTTCTTGACCCGGCCACCCCTCGCCGCCGGCGCGTGCAGCGTCAGCCCGGTGCCCAACCCCGCGGCGAAATCCAACGTCGTCAATCCGACCGGCATCCTCTGCCCCTCGCGCGATACCCGCGCGAAATTCGAGGAATACGGCAATATCCCTCGGGGACCCTCGCTGGACTTCGCGACCGTGTCGGCCGGAAGCAAGAACGGCCTCTACCTCGCCGAGGCTTGGGCGCAGAACGTCGGCCGTAACAATCAAAGCTATCTGCTGGAGTTGTCGAAGGCGGGTGAGCAGTACCTGACCCTGGGCTGGGATCAGACGCCGCATCTTTACAGCACCAGCGCGGTCACGATCTGGGGCGGTGCCCCCAACGCGCTCACGACCCCGTTCAATTTCGGCATCAACCCGGCCGCTACCTTCGCCGCCCAGTCGGCGATCCAGAACCAGATCCTGGCCAACGGCGGCATCACGTCGATCGGCATCCAGCGCAATACCGGGTCGGTAGCGTATCGCGCCACGCCGACGCCCGATTGGGACGTCCACGTCGATTACTCCAACACCCGGCGGACCGGCACCCAGCTGCAATGGGGCATCATCGAGCAGGGCTTCGGCTCGCCTGCCCTGCAGATGCCCAAGCCGGTGGCCGATACGACGCAGAATGCGGCGGCTAGCGCCGAGTATGTCGGGACCACGTTCTGGGGCTCGAAATTCAACTTCAAGGCCGGTTACAGCGCGTCGTTCTATCAAGACGACTACACGATGTGGACTTTCCAAAATCCGTTCGGCAACGGGACCGCCGCCAATCCCTCGGTCGGCTTCATGTCACTGCCGCCGAACAACCAGGCACAGGCTTTCACGTCGACGCTCGGCGTCGACCTGCCTTTCAAGAGCCGCTACATGGGAACGGTGTCGTACACCATGATGCGCCAGAACGACGCGTTCGGGCCGGAGACCGTCAACCCCCTGTGCTGCGGCCCGGGCGGCCCGCCGGTTCTGTCCGGCAGCCTGAACGGGGCGATCAACACGCTCCTGATCAACAACGTGCTGAACACCCAGGTCACCTCCGACGTGAAGTCGACCTTCAAGTATCGCTATTACGACTACATGAACGCTACCCCGAACATTTTCATCTCCAACTATGTCCTGGCGGACGTGACCCTGAAGAATACCCCTCCCGATCTTCCGCGGCTGCCTTTGCTCATCTCGTATAACAAGCAGGCCGCCAGCGAGGACGTGAATTGGCGGGTCAATCCCTGGCTCACCGTGGGCGCTATCGGCGGCTGGGAACGCTGGGATCGCGACCACATGGACGCCAACGTCACCAACGAGTGGTCCGGCAAGCTCTATGCCAATGCCAAGACCTGGGACGTCGGCACCCTGCGCTCGAGCGTCGAATTCGACAGCCGGCGCTACGCGACGTACGACTATTTGGACTACGTCGCCCGCGTGACGTACCTCAGCGCCACGGAGCAGGTGAACTCGTCGCTCATGCGAATGTTCGACATGGCGAACCGCGACCGGGCCAAGGGAAGCCTGCTGTGGCAGGTGGACTTGCCGGCGGGATTCAGCATCACGCCGAACGCCGGCTTCCGCTTCGATAACTACAATCTCGATCCGACCATCGGCGCGTTCGGCGTGCAGCAGGACAATTCCTGGAGCGCCGGAGCCGACCTCGCCTACACCTTCACCCGCGGCGTCGTCCTGCTCCTCTCCTATACGCGCGAGCAGCACGCCGAGACCCTGATAGGGGCGCAGGGCAGCACCATTACCGGCACCGGAGCCACCACGACCAACGTGTCCTACAACGCGCAAATGACCGACTACGTGGACACTTTCACGGCTTCGACGAATTTCGAGCTGGTGCCCGACCGCGTCGACTTCAAGCTCAGCTACACCTACGTTCACGATCGCGAGGTGTGGAACACCGGCATCATCACCGCGGCGGCAGGCCAGCCGAGCAACTTCTCTCCCTATCCGGACGTGATCAACGACTTCCAGCGGATCGACGCGGTCCTCAAATATCGCTTCGATCCGGACGCGGTGCGCAAGGCCGGCTTTACCGGCGACGTCGTCGCCAAGCTGCGCTACACCTGGGAGCGCAATGCGGTCGCCAACTGGCAGGACATCACTGTGCCGGACGTCTGGTTCCTCGACAATTCGGCGAACCGCATGCTCAGCATGGCGGCGATCAATCCGAACTACAATGTCCAGATGGTGGTGGCGTCGCTCGCGGTCAAATGGTAGCGGCGGGCGGCGGTCCGCCCGCTCGGATGGGAGAAGGCGATGAGGGCAGCATTCTTGCTCATGGCGGCGTCGGCACTGTGGCTGGCCGGAGCGCCCGCGGCGTCGGCCCGCGTCGAGCTCGGCAGGCCGGATTTCTCCAATTACCTGACGTCGCCCGGATTGGGAACCTGCGACTGGTGGACGAGCGCGTGGCTCCGCGCGTGTCCGGGCGTGCTTGCCGCTCCGGCGGCAGCGGCGCCCGCCGCCGTCGCGCCGGCGGCCGTCAAGGTCAAGAAAAGCCGCACCGCGAAGCCGGCGCAGTAGATTGCGGTGGGAACTTTGCCGCGGCCGTCGCCTCTAAAGCAGGATGACTTTTCTGCGAATCGTCGTCCCGCTTCAGCTTGTTTCGGGAACATGCTCTAGCAATCCGCGCCGGCGGCAGCGACCGCTGCGCCGACGAACGCGGCCAGGGCCGTCGGGTTTGTGACCGTCACGTCGCGGCCGTGCACGCTGATCCCGTAATCGGCGAGACTGCGCAAGCTGCGCGACAGGCATTCCGGCGTCATGCCGAGGCGCGAGGCGAGCGTGCGCTTGCCGAAGGGAAGCCTGAACTGGCCGTTGCCGCTCGATTGCGCATTGGCGGTGTCCACCAGCCAAGCGGCAAGCCGTTCCAACGAAGTGCGCGTCTTGAGGCTCCGCAGCTCCGCCAGCATGCGGTAGGAGGCGCGCGACAGCTCGCAGGCGACCGCGCGCGCGAACGTCTTGTCGCCGTCGAACAGCTCGCGAATGCCGGCGGCCGGAATCGCGAGCACACGCGCGGGCGAGAGCGCACGCGCGGCGGCGGCGTAGGGAAGGCCGCTCATGACCGAGGCCAGAAGCAGCGCGGCGCCGGGCTCGGCGACGTCAATCACGGTTTCCTGCTCGTCGAAACGCGAGAACACCTCGACCCTGCCTTCGAGCACGCCATACAGCGCCCCGCATTCCTCATCTTGCTCGAGGATCAGCGCGCGCGGCGCGGCACGGTGCTGGGATGCGATGTCGGCCAGCCGTTGCAGACGCTCCGGCGGCACCTCGGCGAGCAGGCGGATGGCCGCGAGCTCGTCGATCCCGACGCGCCCGCTGCCGCGAGGCGCGCCCTTGGCAATCTTGCGGCCAGCGGCATTTGCGCCGGCCGTTACCGCGTGGGCGGCGATGGTCTTGGCCACCGTCATGACCTCCCCTCCTGCTCCGTCTTGTGGCGACGGTTACAGGATGTTCGAAACCTGACATCCTGCTTTGATATTTGTCAAATCGGGGGAGGGAGCGCCGTCCGGCAGGGCTGCTCGGGCTCGATGGCTTTGCGGGCGGGTCTTGCGCCCAGGAAATCTATCTAAAGTTGTTGTGCGTGAATCTGTACGGCGCCGAACCAACGCAACTCGGTCACCGCGTTGAGCACGACCGCGTTCGGACAATAGTCCTCCCATGCGACGCCTGCCGGATTATGGCGCAGATCGCTCCGGCACAGGTCCGGGCACTCGCATTCACGGCACAACATCTGCAGATCGCCGAACAGGGCGGGCTCGACCCGCGCAAACGTACCGGCATCGACGCCGAGGATCGACATCCGCCGCAGGAGAAGGGCGTCGTCGGCAGCTTTGTCGCCGGGGTGATCGCCGGCCGTCAGCCAGCTGTGCCACCAGCGAACGACGTTCCCCATGAGCGGTCCGATTTGCTTAAGACGATATCGCGTCCGCATGGGTTTTCCCCTTCAACGGTCGACCGATGTCGCGCTCGCAGGCCTTCGCCGAAATCAGACAGCCTCGGTCGCCGGAGCCCTATCGACCGAGGCGGTCTGATTACCCCCGACAACGCATTTTCCCTCCATGGAATGTCGAGGCCGTACCGAACCGCAGGTGAGGCCGCATGTCGATGAGATTCACTTCCGTTCAGTACGCAATGAAGTTGGACCGTTTCCGACCGGCCGGCATTGATCCAGATCAACGCCGCGCCTGCGCTGGCGGGCCGCCGGCGGAGCGCGTCGAGCCGTGCCAAGCGAAATTCCGTCCGATCGAAGCGCCGAATTGATCCGGATCAATGAAGTGGGCCACAATCGCTGCTTGGTACGCGCGTCAGCGGAGCACCAGATCATGACCGACATCGTCTCCTTCGAGCCATCGCAACGCAGCTGGCCGGCGGCACCGTCCTTCGGACCGCTCCACGCGAGCGTTCCCTACTATCTGCGCGCGCATTACTGGTGGGCCTACGTCCATCCGCGGGCCGTGCGGGTGTTCGAGCGCCAGTGGCTGGTCAATCTCATTCTGTGGGGCAACTATCCCCGCCTGCGCGATGCGGCGCTGGACGAGCTGGGCGAAGCACTGCCGGGAGAGACCCTCCAGGTTGCCTGCGTGTACGGCGACCTGACCAAGCAGCTGTGCGCGCGTGCCGAGGCCGGGCAGGGCCGGGTCGATATCGTCGACGTGCTGCCGATCCAGCTCGCCAACCTGCGCAGCAAGCTGCCGCAAGGCGCGCCGGCGCGGCTGCTGACGATGAATTCAGCCGACTTGAAGCTGCCGGCCGAGTCCTACGACCGGGCGCTGGTTTTTTTCCTGCTGCACGAGCAGCCGCGCCAGGTGCGCGAGCGCACGCTCGCCGAGGTCGCCCGCGTGGTCAGGCCCGGCGGCAAGATCGTGGTCGTCGATTACGCCCGGCCGCGCTGGTGGAATCCGCTGCGTTATGTCTGGGGTCCGGTGCTCGCGCTGCTCGAGCCGTTTGCGCTCGACCTGTGGGAGAGCGAGATCGCCCGCTGGCTACCGCAGTCGTGCCGGCAACGCCTGCGCAAGCGGTCGTTCTTCGGCGGGCTTTATCAGAAATTGGTGCTCACGCCCTAAGCTCCTTATCAGTGCCAGGGACCGCGGATGGCGGTGAAGGACTGGCTTCCGCCCGGCGTCGTTGGGGTCGAGCGCAAGCTCAAGGCCGGCCAGGCCTTGTTCCGGCTCGGCACTCGGACGGCCGGGCTGTACGAAGTGACAAGCGGAAAAGTGCGCCTTGTGCGCGTCGATCCCGCGGGGCGGGAGGCCGTGCTGCACGTGGCCGCAGCGGGTGACACGATCGCCGAAGCCTCGCTGTTCTCGCCGACTTACCACTGCGATGCCATTGCAACCACGAACGCCGTGGTTCGGCTCTATCCGAAGGACGCGCTGCTCGCCCAATTGCAGAGCAATCCAAGCGCCGCACAGGCATTCATGGCGATGCTCGGCCGTCAGGTCATGAGCCTGCGAACCCGTCTGGAACAGCGCAACATCCGCTCCGCGCGCGAGCGGGTTCGGCACTACCTCGCCGTCAATGTCGGTGCCGACCGCCGCACCGTCGTTCTGCCGGGAACGCTCAAGGATTTGGCCGCCGATCTGGGCCTCACCCACGAAGCGCTGTACCGGACGCTGGCGCAGATGACGGCCGCCGGAGAGATCGCGCGGCTGCGCGGCAAAATCCGGCTCATCCATGCCGACCTGGCATGATCCTGATCATACGGCGGTCGACGATTCAGGCGTATGCAGGCGGCCAAGGGCACGCAGCTACGCAATGAGGTCGAACATGTTTTCGTGGTCTTGGAAGGCGGGCCTTGCCGGCGCCGCGATCATCGCCGCCACCGCTTATGCGATCGCCCAGATGGGCCCCGGGCACCATGGAATGCTCGGCGAGATGGGCGAGATGATGCCGCCGCAAGGCGAGACTGGAGGCCCGATGCGCGGCCACCGGATGATGGAAATGATGCACGGGCCGCAGGGAATGCACGGCCCGCAGGGTATGCAAGGCATGCACGGCCGGATGGCGGGCCACGGCATGATGGGACAAGCCGGCCAGCCGACCATGCCCGGACAGGCTGCGTTCGGGACGATCCAGGAAATCGTGCAGCTGCTGGAGGCGGATCCGACCACCGATTGGTCGAAGGTGGACATCGCGGCGCTGCGCCGGCACCTCATCGACATGGACGAGGTGACGCTGCGCGCGGTCGCCAATGAGCGCGCGCTCGACGACGGCATCGAGATCGCTGTGACCGGCGAAGGCCGCACCCTCGAAGCGATCAAGCGCATGGTCCCGGCGCATGCCCGCGAGCTCGGTCGAATCGGCTGGAACGCCAGGGCTGAAGACCTGCCCAACGGCGTGAAGCTCGTCGTCACCAGCCCCGACGCCAAGCAGGCAGCCAAGCTCAAGGCACTCGGCTTCATCGGCATCATGGTCGAAGGCGGGCACCATCAGCCGCACCATCTCATGATGGCGAAGGGCGAGCTCGACATGCACTGACGGCCGCGCGACGTGGCACGCGCGGGGATGATGAGGAAAAGTCATCCCGGCGCCGGCCGGACGAACGGCATCGCTTCAACGCATCAGCATCATCGCCGCCGCCATCACGGCCACCATCACGGCTGCCATGGCGGCAAGGTGCAACGGGCTGCTGATCATGTGCCGGAGCAGGCCGAACCTGGATCCTTCCGGCATCAGGTTCATGCCGCACTTCGGGCACCTGCCGGGGCTTGATTGACGGGCGTCGGAATGCATGGGGCAAAGATAAACTTGTGCACTATCCAATCTCTGATCCATGGCCCGCTCCCGGAGTAGGGGTTTCGCTCACATCAGCATGCGCCCCTCGGCGGTACCGGCATTGATCCACATCAAGGCGCGCTTTGTTGTGCTGCCTACACTGCGTGTTCTTGATGGAAAGAACGGCGGCGTGCGGCGGAGCCGTCATTGACCGGTCAGGAGACGCACATGAACACCCTTGCTGGAAGGTACGACTTCGCGGGTGCATCAAGCGACTTGCATCCGAAATTCGCGGACCATGCGGGGAAATCCGCCGAAGCCAGCGGCATGAACAAGGTTCTTATGATGCCCCTTTTCATGCTGGGGCTGGCGCTCGTCGGCGTCGCCGACGCGTTCTATGATTCCTATGCGATCTATGCCGGCCAGCTGCTGTGGTGCCCCCCTCCCATCGACGGATGCAACATCGTCGCCAGCAGCCCGTATGCGCGCATCGTCGGCGTGCCGCTGGGATATTTCGGTCTCATATTCTATCTGTACATGTTTGGGCTTACCGCACTTCTCGCCTTCGATCCGCTCTCGCGCGGCTTGCGCCTCGGCGCGCTTCTCTACGCGGCATTGGGCGTAACTTCATCGATTTATTTCATGTACGTTCAAGTCACCTTCATCCATGCGTTCTGCATTTATTGCGTTGTATCCGCGCTGTTGACGCTGCTCCTTCTCGTCGCGGCGCTCGTGCATTTCAAATCCACCGCGCTGGAGCGGAATGATGTTGCGAAGAAAAGTCATCGCGCTCTGGCGTAGGCGGACGGATCGCAGGCAACGCGAGGGAGCAGAGCCATGAAGCGTCTTGTCGTCCTGGCTTCGATCGCATTCGCGCTGGTGTCGGGCGCGTGCCTTGCCCAAGCGCATTGTCCGAACAGCAGATCAGGGACTTGCGCGCGGGCCTCGGGTTGAGCCTGGCGCTGGCCGCCGAGTTCAACGGATATCCGGGTCCGCGCCATCGCATCGAGCTTGCCGACGCCCTGGCCTGTCCGACGCGCAACGGGCAGCGGTACGCGCAACTGTGCGGGTATACGGGAGGTCACACTCCCGTGCGGCACGACGGACAGGCCGCGCCGAAATAACGCGATTTTACCCGCTTGATGCGCCATCAGGGCGTTTACGCCCGTCTTCGACGGCTATCGCCCCCCGGCCCGCGTAGGGGCAAAGTTTGCACATCCGCCGGTGAATGCCGCCGGCCGAATTTGATCCAGGTCAAAGCGCCCCCTGCCGCGCTCCCGCATTGGTGGCCGCGCGCGTCGAGCGCGTCGGTGACGTTCGCGGGAAGAGGCAACGACATGGCTCAGGCTCAGGCGGCCAAGACGATGACGCTCGGCGAAGGGGGGCTGGCCCTGGCGATGGGGGTCGGCGCCTTCGTCTGCATCGTTGCGGCGTCGCAGGCGCAGGATGCGCCGTTCGCGTTCCATGCCTATCTCGGCGCCGCGGCCGCGGTCGCCGCGGTCTTTGCGATCTTCAACCGCTATTTCGCCCGCGCGGCCGACATCCCGCAGGAGATCGGCGGCCGGCCCAACTACCAGCTCGGCCCGGTGAAGCTCGCCTCCGTCCTGGCGATGTTCTGGGGGATTGCCGGCTTCACGGTCGGCCTGTGGCTCGCGCTCGAGCTCGCCTGGCCGGCGCTCAACTTCGATCTGCCGTGGACCAATTTCGGCCGGTTGCGGCCGCTGCATACCTCGGCGGTCATCTTCGCCTTCGGCGGCAACGTGCTGATCGCGACCTCGTTCTACGTGGTGCAGAAGACCTGCCGCACGCGCATCGCCGGCGAGCTGGCGCCCTGGTTCGTGGTGCTCGGCTACAATTTCTTCATCCTGATCGCCGGCACCGGCTATCTGCTCGGCGTCACCCAGTCGAAGGAATATGCCGAGCCCGAATGGTACGCCGACCTCTGGCTCACCATCGTCTGGGTGGTCTATCTGCTGGTGTTCCTCGGCACGCTGATTAAGCGCAAGGAACCACACATCTACGTCGCCAACTGGTTCTACCTCGCCTTCATCGTGACGATCGCGATTCTCCACCTCGGCAACAATCCGGCGCTGCCGGTCTCGGTGTTCGGCTCGAAGTCCTACATCGCCTGGGCGGGCGTGCAGGATGCCATGTTCCAGTGGTGGTACGGGCATAACGCGGTCGGTTTCTTCCTGACCGCCGGGTTCCTCGGCATCATGTACTATTTCGTCCCCAAGCGGGCGGAGCGGCCGGTCTATTCGTATCGCCTGTCGATCGTGCATTTCTGGTCGCTGATCTTCCTCTATATCTGGGCCGGCCCGCATCACCTGCACTACACCGCGCTGCCCGATTGGGCGCAGACGCTGGGCATGACCTTCTCGATCATGCTGTGGATGCCGTCATGGGGCGGCATGATCAACGGCCTGATGACGCTCTCGGGCGCCTGGGACAAGCTGCGCACCGATCCCGTCCTGCGCATGCTGGTGGTGTCGGTCGCGTTCTACGGCATGGCGACCTTCGAGGGGCCGCTGATGTCGATCAAGGCGGTCAATTCGCTCAGCCACTACACCGACTGGACCATCGGCCACGTTCACTCCGGCGCGCTCGGCTGGGTCGCGTTCGTGTCGTTCGGCGCGCTCTACTGCCTGGTGCCGTGGCTGTGGAATCGGTCGGGCCTCTACAGCCTCAAGCTCGTGAGCTGGCACTTCTGGATCTCGACCATCGGCATCGTGCTGTACATCTCGGCCATGTGGGTGTCGGGAATCCTCCAGGGCCTGATGTGGCGTGCCTACACCGCGCTCGGCTTCCTCGAATATTCCTTCATCGAGACCGTCGAGGCGATGCATCCCTTCTACGTGATCCGCGCGGCCGGCGGCGCCTTGTTCATCGTCGGCGCGCTGGTCATGGCCTTCAACCTGTGGATGACCGTCCGGCACGGCGAGGGTGCCGAAGCGCTGCCGCGGCCGGCGCTGCAGCCGGCCGAGTGAGGGAACGCGTCATGTCACTCATGGTTCGCCACCAGATTCTCGAGAAGAACTCGATCCTGCTGATCATCGGCATCCTGCTGGTGATCGCGATCGGCGGCATCGTCGAGATCGCGCCGCTGTTCTACCTGCGCAGCACGATCGAGAAAGTCGATGGCATGCGGCCGTACACGCCGCTCGAGCTCGCCGGCCGCAACATCTACGTGCGCGAAGGCTGCTATCTCTGTCATTCGCAGATGATCCGCACCTTGCGCGACGAGGTGGAGCGCTACGGGCACTACTCGCTCGCCGCCGAGAGCATGTACGACCACCCGTTCCAGTGGGGCTCGAAGCGCACCGGGCCCGACCTTGCGCGCGTCGGCGGCAAGTATTCGGACGAATGGCATGTCACCCACCTGGTCGATCCGCGCTCGATCGTGCCGCAATCGGTGATGCCCGGTTATCCGTTCCTCGCCGAGACCGATCTCGACTACCGCACGGTCGCCGCGCACCTCGCGACCAACCGCACGGTCGGCGTGCCCTATACGGACGAGCAGATCGCCCAGGCGCGCGCGGACCTCGAGGCGCAGGCGACGCCGGACGCTCCCGGCGTCGCCGCGTTCCTCAAGCGCTACCCGAAGGCGACGGTCCGCGACTTCGACGGCAATCCCGGCAAGGTCACCGAGATGGATGCGCTCGTCGCGTACCTGCAGATGCTCGGAACCCTGGTCGATTTCAAGCTGTACGACGACAAAGCCAACCTGCGGTGAGCGCATGATCCCGAAAGCCGAGTTGACGATGCACACCCTGCTGTCCGCCCTGGTGACGACGTGGTGGACGCCGCTGTTCGTGGCCATGTTTCTCGCGGTCGTGCTCTATGCGCTGTGGCCGCGCAATCGCGCGACCTTCGACGCGGCCGCGCGGCTGCCGTTGCGGGAGGATTGAGCCATGGCGCAGGCGCAGGCGCACGAGGTCGACGCCGCCACCGGAACCGCGACGACCGGCCACGACTGGGACGGCATCAAGGAGCTCAACACGCCGCTGCCGCGCTGGTGGGTGTGGCTGTTCTACGCGACCGTCATCTGGGCGCTCGGCTACTGGGTGGTGTATCCCGCCTGGCCGCTCATCAGCTCCTTCACCGCCGGTGCATTCGGCTATTCCTCGCGCGGCGAGGTTGCTTCCGCCGTCGGGGAGCTGCAGGGCATGCGTGGCGGCATGGTCGACCGGCTGCAGGCGGCTTCGCTCGCGGACATCGAGAGGGATCCGACCTTGCTCGCCTTCGCGACCGCCCAAGGCAGGGCCGCCTTCGGCAACAACTGCGCGCCCTGTCACGGCGGCGGCGGCGGCGGCGCCAAGGGTTATCCGAACCTCAACGACGACGACTGGCTGTGGGGCGGGACGGTCGATCAGATCCACGCGACCGTGGCCTATGGCGTTCGCTCCGGCCATCCCAAGGCGCACGAGAGCACGATGGTCGGCTTCGGCAAGGACGGCGTGCTCAAGCGGCCCGAGATCGTCGCGGTGGCGCGCTACGTGCGCTCGCTCTCCGGCCTGCCGGTGCCGGCCGGCACCGATCTTGCCGCCGGCAAGACGATCTTCGCCGACAATTGCGCCGCTTGCCATGGCGACGACGCCAAGGGCAACCAGGAGATCGGCGCGCCGAACCTGGCGGACAAGATCTGGCTGTACGGTCCGGACGAAGCGGCCGTGATCGACGTGATCGCCAACGGCCGCAACGGCGTCATGCCGGCCTGGGTCGATCGGCTCGATCCGGCAACGCTCAAGGCGCTGGCGGTCTACGTCCACACGTTGGGCGGCGGCAAGTGACGGTCGGACGGCGGAGCTGCCGCCCGGCCATGCTCCGTGACGTGACACGCTCTCGATGGGGCGTCGCGGCCTACGGGATTCTCCTTAGTTTCTCATGCGGCCCGGGCGTGGCACGCTGCCCCCGACACTGAGCAACCGGCATGCCGACCTCCGACCAGCCTGCGCCTGCGATCGATTGCGAAAAGTGCGGCGCCCCCATGAAGCTCCTCGGCAGCCTTCCGCGGCTCGGCGTCTATCCCGAACTGCGCACCTACAAATGCGACGCCTGCCGCCGGGTCGAGACCACCGTCGCGGAATGGCCCAGGACCCGTCCTCCGATTCGTCCTCCCAGGCTCCCAATCCTTGACCTAGGTCAAAGCGGCGCGGCCGCCAGCGGTTAGGTTCGTCAGCCGTTCCTCCGCTTTACGGGCCGTACCGGATGACCAAGCCGATGACCTCCGCCGATTTCGAGATAGGCCCACTCTACGCGCCCCACGCGAAGGTCTATCCGCAAAGCGTGTCGGGGGTGTTCCGCAACATCAAATGGGCGCTGATGGCGTTCTGCCTCGGCATTTACTATCTGCTCCCGTTCGCGCGCTGGGATCGCGGCCCCGGCGCGCCCGATCAGGCGGTGCTGATCGATTTCCCGCATCGGCGGTTCTATTTCTTCTTCATCGAGATCTGGCCGCAGGAGGTCTATTACTTCACCGGCCTGCTCATCATCGCCGCCATGGTGCTGTTCCTGATGAACGCGGTCGGCGGGCGCGTGTGGTGCGGCTATCTGTGCCCGCAGACCATCTGGACCGATCTGTTCTACGCGGTCGAACGGCTGATCGAAGGTGACCGGCGGGAGCAGATGCGCAAGGCTGCCGCGCCGCTGCGCCTCCGCCGCGTGCTCGAGCTTGCCGCCAAGCACGGCATCTGGCTGTTCATCGCCTGGTGGACCGGCGGCGTCTGGGTGCTCTATTTCGCCGACGCGCCGACCCTGGTGCGCCAGCTCGCAACCGGCGAAGCGCCGGCGGTCGCCTATATCGCGATCGGCATCCTCACGTTCACCACCTACACGCTCGCCGGCTTCATGCGCGAGCAGGTGTGCGTCTACATGTGCCCGTGGCCGCGCATCCAGGCGGCGCTCACGGACGAGTGGGCGCTCAACGTCACCTATCGCACCGACCGCGGCGAGCCGCGCTCGTCGGTCAAGAAGGCGAACGAGCTGCGCGCGCACGGCCTGCCGGCCGGCGACTGCATCGACTGCCTGCAATGCGTTGCCGTATGCCCGACCGGCATCGATATCCGCGACGGCGCGCAGCTCGGCTGCATCATGTGTGGCCTGTGCATCGACGCCTGCGACGCCGTCATGACCAAGGTCGGCCGGCCGATCGGCCTCATCGCCTACGACAACGAGGTCAATATCGAGCGCCGCCTCGAGGGCAAGCGCGACATCTACCGGCTGGTGCGCCCGCGCACGGCAATCTACGCCGGCATCATCGCGCTGGTCGGCGCGATCATGCTCTACAGCCTGTTCACCCGCAGCGTCCTCGACGTGAGCGTGCTGCACGATCGCAACCCGCTGTTCGTGACGCTCGCCGACGGTTCGATCCGCAACGCCTACACGGTGCACGTACTCAACAAGCTCAACGACATCCGCACGGTCCGCCTCGCGGTGGATGGGCTGCCGGGAGCCCAGGTGCACGTCGTCGGCCCGGACGCGGCGGCCGCCGGCCAGCCGCTCATCGCCATCGGTCCCGACCAGAGCCGCGAGGTCCGCGTCCTCGTGACGACCGCGCCCGACGCCGCGCTCGATCGCTCGACCGCCCTGGTGTTCCGCGTATCCGACCTCGCCGGCGGCCGCGCAGCCGTGGCGAGCGATCATTTCCTGGCGCGCTGAGGACGATGATGAGCAACCCGACGATCGCGGCGACGAACGACGACCGGCGGCGCCGCGAGCTGACCGGCCGCGCGGTCCTGATCTGGCTGCTGGTCTTTTTCGGCGTGGTGTTCGGCGTCAACGGGCTGATGATGAAGCTGGCCCTCGACACCATGCCGGGCACCGAGGTCGACAGCTCCTACCAGGCCGGCAATTCGTTCAATGCCGAAACCGCTGCCGCCCGGCTGCAGGCCGAGCGGAGCTGGCAGGTCACTGCGCACGTCGAGCGCGCGGTCAACGCGGCCAGCGTGCGGGTCGAGGCGCGCGACAAGGCCGGAGCGCCGATCAGCGGGCTCGCGTTCTACGGCTGGCTCGACCGGCCGACCGACAAGCGCGCCGATCGCCGCGTCGCCCTGACCGAGCAGCGGCCCGGCCGCTACCAGGGCGAGGTGGCGGACATCGCCGCCGGCCAGTGGGACCTCGTGCTCGAAGCCGGTCACGGCGCCGAGCGCCTGTTCCTGTCGAAGACGCGCGTATTGTTGAAATAGGGCGGGGGCGATGAACGAAGTCCGCGACCTCTCTCATTTCGTCCATTGGGACGACGGCAGGGCGCGCCTCGAGCTCGCCGTCGACGGCATCACCTGCGCCGGCTGCATGGCCAGGATCGAGGCCGGCCTCGCCGCGGTTCCCGCCGTGACGCGCGCGCGTGTCAACCTGACCGAGCGACGCGTCGCGGTCGAATGGGCCGGCGGCAAGGCCGATCCCGCGCGCGTCGTCGACCGGCTGAGCGAGCTCGGCTTCAAGGCCTACCCGTTCGAGCCGGCGCGCGCCGAGGCGCAGGAGGCGGAAGCCGCGGCGTCCCTGCTGCGGCGCCTCGGGGTCGCTGCCTTTGCTGCCATGAACATCATGCTGTTGTCCGTCGCGGTGTGGTCGGGCAATGTCACCGACATCACGCCGGAGCAGCGGGATTTCTTTCATTGGCTGTCCGCCCTGATCGCGCTGCCGGCCGCCGCCTACGCGGGGCAGCCGTTCTTTCGCTCGGCGATCCGCGCCCTGATGGCGGGCAGCCTCAACATGGACGTGCCGATCACGCTGGGCGTGCTGCTCGCGCTCGGCATGTCGGTGTTCGAGACCTTGGGTCACGCCGAGCATGCCTATTTCGATTCCGCCATCATGCTGATCACCTTCCTGCTGGCGGGGCGCTATCTCGACCGCAACATGCGCCGGCGCACCCGGGCGTTCGCCGGCAACCTCGCGGCCCTGCGCGCCGAGACCGCCGTGAAGTTCGTCGGCAACGGCGAAATCCGCGAAGTGCCGATCGAATCGATCGGGCCGGGCGACCTGGTGCTGGTGCGGCCGGGCGAGCGCATCGCGGTCGACGGCATCGTCGCTGACGGCCGCTCCGACGTCGACCAGAGCCTGATCACCGGCGAGACCGCCCATGTGGGGGTCGCCGCGGGAGCCGTCGTCTACGCCGGCACGATGAACGTCACCGGCACCCTGCAGGTGCGGGTCAGCACCGCGGCCGCCGGCACCTTGATCGACGAGATCAAGCGATTGCTCGACCGCGCAGTCGAGGCGCGCTCGCATTATGTGCGGCTTGCCGACCGGGCGGCGCGCCTCTATGCGCCGGTGGTGCACGCCACCGCCCTGGTGACGCTTCTCGGCTGGCTCGCGGCCAGGGCGACCTGGCATGACGCGATCGTCACCGCCATCGCCGTCCTGATCATCACCTGTCCGTGCGCGCTCGGCCTCGCCGTGCCGGCGGTCCAGGTCGTCGCCTCCGGCGCGTTGTTCCGCGCCGGCGTGCTGCTCAATGCCGGCGAAGCGATCGAGCGCCTGGCGAGCGTCGACACGGTTCTGTTCGACAAGACCGGCACGCTGACCTTGCCGGAACCCGAGGTGGTCAACGCGGCCGGCTTGCCGCCGTCGCTGTTGGCGCTCGCCGGACGCCTGGCGCTGGCGAGCCGCCATCCGCTCGCCGCCACCATCGCTGCCGCAGCCGGCGCCACGGCGCCGTTCATGGGCGCCACCGAGGAGCCGGGGCAGGGCGTCTCGGCGTCGCTTGACGGCGTCGCGCTGAAGCTCGGCCGGCCGTCGTTCTGCGGCGCGGCGCGCGAAGCCGACGCCGCGGCGAGGTTCGATCCGGAGGCCTCGCTCATCGGGTTCGCCCACGGCGCAGAACGATACGTCTTCGCGGTGCGCCAGCGGCTGCGGCCCGATGCCGAGGCCGTCGTCGGCCGCCTCAGGCGCGCGGGGCTTGCCATCGAGATCCTGTCGGGCGATCGCGCCGAGGCGGTGGCGCCGGTTGCCCGCCGGCTCGGGATCGAAAGCTGGCACGCCGCCATGACGCCGGCCGACAAGATCGGGCGCATCGCCGCGCTGAAAGCGCAGGGGCGCCGCGTGCTGATGGTGGGCGACGGCCTCAACGACGCGCCGTCGCTTGCCGCCGCCGACGTGTCGCTGTCGCCGGTGACCGCGGTCCACCTCACGCAGGCCACGGCCGACGCGGTGTTCCTGGGCGAGCGGCTTGCGCCCGTCGCCGCCGCGCTGGAGATCGCCGCCAAGGCCCGCCGCGTCATGCGCGCCAACCTGTGGCTCGCCGCCGCCTACAACTTCGTCGCCGTGCCGCTCGCGATCGTCGGCTTCGCCTCGCCGCTCGTTGCCGCCCTCGCCATGTCCGGCTCTTCGCTGCTGGTCACGGCGAACGCGTTGCGCGCCCGGCGGGTTCCGGCGGAGGCCGCGTGATGGAGGTCCTGGTCTATCTGGTGCCGATGGCGCTGACGCTCGGCCTGCTCGGGCTCGGGGGTTTCTTGTGGTCACTGCGCAGCGGCCAGTACGACGATCTCGACGGCGCCGCCTGGCGGGCGATCCTCGACGACGAGCCGGGATCAGGAGCCGGCAATCAGGAATCGGACATAAGATAAACGAGTGCCCATAGCTTACTGATTACTCACCACTGATTCCCGGTTCGTCCAGCTCCTCGGTCACCATGTCGCCGCGCGGCGTGACCAGGTCGTGGCCGAGGCGGCTGCGCGCCGTCGCATGGATGCGCTCCGCCACCCGCGCGTCGCGGTCCATCAGCGCGCGCAGATCGTGCGCGTCGAGAACGAGCAGGTTCGCGCGCGTGATCGCCGTGACGGTCGCGGAGCGCCGCGCGCGGCGCAGGACCGCGACCTCGCCGAAGAAATGTCCGGCCGCGAGCCTGACCCGCTTGTCCTTGAGCTCGATCTCGACCTCGCCGGCGGCGAGGAAATACATCGAGTGGGCGGCTTCGCCGCGGCGCACGACGATGTCCCCCGGCTCGAACGTCTGCGCGCGCATCAGCCGCATGATGTCGGCGATATCGGTGGCGGCGAGGCCGGCAAACAGCGGGACGCGCGCCACCATGCCCCAGGTGACGATGAAGTCGCGGCGGTGCACCTGGTCGGCAAAGGCCGTGGCGACGATGCCGACCGGCAGCGCGATCATGATCAGGCCGGCGAAGATCGTCGCCGCGGCGATGATGCGGCCAAGCGCCGTCGCCGGCACGACGTCGCCGTACCCGATGGTGCCGAGCGTCACGATCGCCCACCACATGGCATCCGGGATGGTGCCGAACTTGTCCGGCTGGACGTTGCGTTCGACCAGATGCATGACGGTCGCCGACACCAGCGTCGCCCCGATAAGGATGATGAAACAGCTGGCGAGGGCGCGCCGCTCGGCGTTGAGCGCTTCGAGCAGCGAGCGCATCCCGGGCGAGTAGCGCGCCAGCTTGAGGAAGCGGACGATGCGGAACACCAGGACGACCCGCAGGTCCCCCGGAACGACGAACGCGAACCAGAACGGCAGCACCGCTATGAGATCGATCAGGCCGGCCGCGCTCGCCATGTATCGCCACCGCGCCATGCGTTCGCCGTGCTGGCGGTGCAGCCCGTGCTCGCCGGCAACCCAGATGCGCAGTCCATACTCGATGGTGAACACGACGAGCGAAACCGCCTCGACCGCCGAAAACAGCGCGCCGTAGCGTGCCTGCAGGTCCGGCACCGATTCGAGCGTCATCGCCACCAGATTGACGATGATGAGCAGCACGATGAGCCGGCCGGCCAGGCGGCCGGCGCGGTCGCCCACCGGCCCGTGCTCGAGGACTTCGTACAGGCGGCGTCTCAGCTCCACGCGGGAGCGTCGGCCCTCATGCCGCATGGTTGATGCCTCCGCCGGCTGGCCTGCGGCCATCCTGCCAGATTCGCGGTGACGATTGTTCGTGGTCAGGTGACTGATCCCGCTCCAATCGCGCCGGGAAGCCTACCCGTTCGATCCCCACTCCCGCCAATGGGTCGGGCGCACGTCGATTCTCCGCTTGGTGTCCGCGTCGATCCATCCGCACAGGATGCGACGGCACGGGAAGGCAAGCGCGTGCGGACCGTCACTTTCGACAACGGCCAGTTCGAGATCGCCGTCGAACGGCGCAGTTGAGATGGGTTGCCACACTTGGTCATGATGCATCGCCGGTGCCGGATGGGCGTTGATCTAAATCAATCCTCCCAATCATGGTCGACAGGCGTGCGTCATGAAATCAGGCGCGGCCTCGGGCGTTATGCTTTTATTTGAGGCGGCACGGGAGCGCGCTGGCCCGACGGTCCGACCGCTGTTGAGCGTCAGGTCTTTTCCTTGCCGGCGATGCCGCGCAGCAATCGCCCCAGCAGGTCGGCGCCGGTGATGATGCGGGTCTGCTTTCCCAGGACGAGGATTATGTCGTTATCGACGACGTCATCCTCGGGATGCTCCGGCGTCACCGTCATGCGTCCGATCACGTCGCCGAGCCGGGTGTTCGGGTCGGTGACGATGATCGGCCGATGCCAATAGGCCTCGGGCCTGACCGAAACCTTGTCGAACAGCACGTCGCGCAGAAAATGGTGCGCCTCCAGCACCAGGTGCGGTTGACCGGCCGGATCGGTGAATATCACCCATTTCTTGCCGGAGGCGTCCAACCGTCGCAGGAACGGATCGTCTGGCGACGGGTGAAAGGCTGGGAGCACCGGCCGCCCCTTCTCGAAAGGAAGCGCGATCACGCTGCGCGGATCGACCGGCTCGCCTTCGTCGACCACCGGAATGTCGTCGAGATCGAGAAAATTCAGCGCCCCGGTGGCCTCCAAATGACCGACATCCGTGCCGGCGGCGCCCACGTGCCGCATGATGAAGGCGCGGAAGTCGCGCTCCCTGAGCAGGGTGAGGCCTTCGGATCCGAGCCACCAATTGAGAAGCAGCGCCGTCGGCTTGGCGATCGGAAAAAGAACGATCCGGTAGAACTTGAGGAACGGCGCGAAACGCCCGGTCAGCCGAAGCGCGTGGCGCGCAAAATAGGCTTGCGGGACGATTTCGCCCAGGAACGTGATTGCGAACGTGGAAAAAAGGAATGCCGCGATGCTCGTCAGGACCGATTCCGAAAGGAGGGTCAGAAGCACCATGGTCGAGACGTTGCCCCACAGAATGGTCGCCAGGATCAGGTTGGAATCCTTGCGCAGGTCGAGCAGCCTGACGGCATGGGCATTGCCGCCGGCGGCCTCGACCTCGAGCCGCAGCCGGCTGATGCTGAAAACCGCCAGGTTGAGGCCGGAAAACACCGCCGACTGGGCGATGCAAAGGGCGATGCCGAGCCATATCCACGGGTCGGCTTGCGATGCGGCGTGCAGCATGGAGTCAAGGCCGGCCACGGAAATCTTGCCTCGTTCTATGAATGATGCGTCGCACAGGACAGGATGGAAAGCGCGCGCCGTGTCAAGCGCCGCAAGGCCCGAGCTCCGCGTCCATTCGGCTTTGATCTTTCTCAAGTGCGCCCGCCGGATTTCCTGGCATGAATGACCGCAGAGTGAGCACGGAACACGTCGATGCCCCTTGAGCGCGTCCTGCGGTCGGCGCTCGTCGCGATCGCCATCGTGGGATTGGCCGCGGGCATTGTCGCCCGGGTGGCGGGCCGGCCGGATCTGGCCGACGTGTGCTGGACGCTGGCGACCGCCCCGGTGGTGGCGGGCCTCGCGGTCTCGATCGTGCGCGATCTCCTGGCCGGTCGGCTCGGCGTCGATGCGGTCGCGCTGGTGTCCATGAGCGCCGCGCTCGCGCTGGGCCAGCCCCTGGCCGGCGCCGTCGTGGCGCTGATGTATTCCGGCGGCAACGTGCTCGAGGACTTCGCGGTTGCCCGCGCCGAGCGCGATCTGCGAGCGCTGGTCGATCGCGCGCCGCGCCTGGCCCATCGGCGCGATGGCGGCGGCATCGTGGACGTGCCGGTCGCGGAGGTGGCGGTCGGCGACCGGCTCCTGGTGCGGGCGGGCGAAGTCGTCCCCGTCGACGGCGTCGTCACGTCGGACGCGGCGACGATCGACGAGTCGGCGTTGACCGGCGAGCCCATCCCGGTGGTCAAGGCCGGCGGCGCCGCCGCCTTCAGCGGCGCGTTGAATGCCGGCGAGACCTTCGAGATGACGGCCTCGTCGGTGGCCGGCGACAGCACCTATGCGGGCATCGTGCGCCTCGTCACCGCGGCGCAGACCGCCAAGGCGCCGTTCGTGCGGCTTGCCGATCGCTACGCGCTGGTGTTCCTCCCCTTCACGCTCGCGGTCGCCTTCGTCGCCTGGCTGATCTCGGGCGATCTCGTTCGCAGCCTCGCCGTCCTCGTCGCGGCCACGCCGTGCCCGCTCATCCTGGCGGCGCCGGTCGCCTTCATCGCCGGCGTCGCGCAGGCGGCGCGGCGCGGCATCCTGGTCAAGGGCGGCGGCTCGCTCGAGGCGCTGGCGCGGGCCCATACCGTGCTGTTCGACAAGACGGGGACGCTCACGGTCGGCGGCGCGCGCCTTCTCTCCATCGAGGTCGCGCCGGGCGAGAACGCCGAGGAGGTGCTCATGCTTGGGGCCTCGCTCGAGCAGGCCTCGCACCACGTTCTTGCCGGCGCCGTCGTCCAGGCGGCCGCCGAGCGCGGGCTCGCCCTGACGATTCCGCAGGAGGTGCGCGAATCGGCCGGCTCCGGGCTGCACGGCGTCATCGCAGGCCGGCGGGTGACCGCGGGGTCCCGCGACATGGTCTTTGCGCACCAGCACGCCGCCGAATGGGCGCTGCGGGCGATGCGGCGCGCCTCGTGGCGCTCGGCGCTCGTCGTGTTTGTCGCCGTCGAGGGACGCGCCATCGGCGCGCTGCTGCTCGCCGACGAGCTGCGCGCCGACACGCCGCATGCGGTGCGCATGCTGCGCGAGGCGGGCGTCGCGCGCATCATCATGGTCACCGGCGACCGCGCCGCCGCCGCCCAGGCGATCAGCGCCGCGCTCGATCTCGACGCGGTCCTGGCCGATCGCGTTCCCTCCGACAAGGTCGACGCCGTGCGCGCCGAGCAGCGGCTGCATCCGACCATCATGATCGGCGACGGCATCAACGACGCCCCGGCGCTGGCCTCGGCCGACGTGGGGATCGCGCTGGGCGCGCGCGGCGCCAGCGCCTCGTCCGAGGCGGCGGACGTGGTGATCCTCGCGGACCGCCTCGATCGGGTCGGCGACGCGATCGCGATCGCGCAACGGGCGCGCCGCATCGCCATGCAGAGCATCGTCGTCGGCATGAGCCTGTCGGCCCTGGCCATGCTGGCGGCGACGGCCGGATGGCTGGCGCCGGTGCCGGCGGCGATCGTGCAGGAAGCGATCGACGTGGCGGTGATCCTCAATGCCCTGCGCGCCTTGACGCCGGCCCGCGGCCGCGTCCGGCGCACGATCCCGGCGGCGGTCGGCCGCGCGATGCATCACGACCATGTGGCGCTCATTCGCAGCCTCGACCGGCTGCGCTCGATCGCCGACGCGCTCGACGACAGTCCGCCCGCGGACGCCGCGGCGCTGATCGCGGAAGCGAACGCCGTCGTCCAGCAGCAGGTCGTCGAGCACGAGCGCGACGACGAGGGCAGCGTCTATCCGCGGCTCGCGAAGGTTCTCATGGACGGCCACGGTCTCTCCGCCATGAGCCGGGCGCACCGCGAGATCCTGCACCTCGCCCGCCTGCTCGCGCGCGTGGCCGCGGACCTGCCGTCGGAGAAGATCGACCGTTATCTCGTGCGCGACGCCCAGCGCGTGATCGAGGCGATCGAGACGCTGGTGCGCATCCATACGGCGCAGGAGGAGGATATCTACGACGCCGTCGTGGCGTGGTAGCGGGGGCATTGTCCTGCGCGGCAAAAATCAATTCAATGGATGGGTCGCATCGGCAGCGAGGCCGCGGGATGCTCGTCGGAGTTCCCAAGGAGACCAAGAGCGACGAATATCGCGTCGGTCTCATACCGTCGGCGGTGCGCGAGCTCACGGCGCGGGGCCACCAGGTCCTGGTGGAGCAGGGCGCCGGGGCCGGTGCCGGCATTCCCGACTCGGCCTACGAGGCGGCCGGCGGCGCCATCGCCGCCACGGCCGACCAGGTGTTCGCGCGGGCCGGCCTGATCGTGAAGGTCAAGGAGCCGCTCGCGGCCGAGCGCGGCATGCTCCGGCGCGGACAGGTCCTGTTCACCTATCTGCATCTGGCGCCCGATCGCCGATTGACCGAGGCGCTGCTCGCCTCCGGCTGCACGGCGATCGCCTACGAGACCGTGACCGCGCCCAACGGCAGCCTGCCCTTGCTCACGCCGATGTCGGAGGTCGCGGGCCGCATGGCGCCGCAGGCCGGGGCGCGGTGCCTGGAAAAGGAGGTGGGCGGACGCGGCATTCTGCTGGGCGGCGCGCCGGGCGTGCCGCCGGCCGAAGTCCTGATTCTCGGCGGCGGAACGGCCGGCAGCAACGCCGCGCTCATCGCGCTCGGCATGGGCGCCCAGGTGACCGTCGTCGATCGCAGCCCGGAGGTGCTGCGCCGGATCACCACCCAGTTCGACAATCGGGTGCGCACGATCTTCTCGGTGCCCGAGGCGGTCGAGACCCTGTGCCGGCGCGCCGATCTCGTCATTGCGACGGTGCTGGTCCCCGGCGCCGCCGCGCCCAAGCTGATCACCGCCGATACCGTGCGGGCGATGAAGGTGGGCGCCGCCATCGTCGACGTGGCGATCGACCAGGGCGGTTGCGCCGAGACGTCGCGGCCCACGACTCATTCGCAGCCGACCTACGTCGTCGACGGCGTGGTGCACTATTGCGTCGCCAACATGCCCGGCGCCGTGTCGCGCACCTCGACCTTCGCGCTCAACAACATGACTGTGCCGTTCGTCCTCGCGCTGGCCGACAAGGGTTTTCCGCGGGCGCTGGCCGACGATCCGCATCTGCGCGCCGGGCTCAATGTGCATGACGGGCAGGTCACCCACCCGGCCGTGGCGAACGCCCTCGGGATTGCCTACCTGCCGGCCGAACAGGCCCTGAAAACCTGACGAATTGATTTGCCCCGCGGTAAGCCGTAGACGGATTCGCCGCCCACCGCGCCGGCATCGAGCGCGTGATGCTGCCGGCGCGCAATCGCAAGGATTTCGAGGACATTCCCGAACAGGTCCGCCGTGAGCTGGATTTCGTTTGGCTGGAGCGCGTGGACGAGGCGGTGGCGGCGGCGCTCGAGCCGGCAAGCTCCGAGCGCCTGTCAGCCGATCGGGCGGCGTGAGGTCTTGCCGACACCTGAACGCCCCTCGCCTTGAGGGCGAGGGCTTCAGGCTTGTCAGCGACCGGGCCGTACAGCGTATGCTTGTCGCTTCCCCCCGGGACCCCGGGTCCATTTAATAGTGTTCGCGTCAGCGCCCTGACAGCATGCTGTCAAGAGGAGGAGGCTTTGAGCGGCGACCCGTACCAGACCTTGGGAGTGGAGAAGGATGCCTCCCAGGCGGCAATCCAGAAGGCCTATCGCGACCTCGCCAAGAAGCTGCATCCCGACCTCAACCCGGGCAACAAGGCAGCCGAGGAGCAGTTCAAGGAAGTCGCTACGGCCTACAACCTGTTAGGCGATGCCGAGAAGCGCGCCCGCTTCGATCGCGGCGAGATCGACGCCTCAGGGGCCGAGCGCCCGCGGCAGGGTTTCTACCGCGACTTCGCCGAGGGCGGCTCCCACCCCTACAGCAACGACGCCGGCTTTGCGGACTTCGCCGGCTCGGACGACCTGCTCTCGGAACTGTTCGGCCGGGGAGGGCGCGGCAACCTGCGCATGCGCGGACGGGACGTCCATTACCACCTCGCGCTCGACTTCCTTGACGCCGTCAACGGCGGCAAGCAACAGATCACGCTTCCCGATGGATCGGCGCTCGATGTCTCCATCCCGGCCGGCACGCGCGAGGGCCAGCTCCTTCGCCTGCGCGGCAAGGGCAGGCCCGGCCTCGGCGGCGGCCCGCCCGGCGACGCCCTGGTCGAGATCGAGGTGCGTGCGCATCCGATCTTCACCCGCAAGGACGACGACGTCCACATCGAGCTGCCGATTTCGCTCAGCGAGGCCGTAGCGGGCGCAAAGGTGAAAGTGCCGACGCCCTCGGGGGCGGTGGAAATGCGGTTGCCGAAATGGGCCAACACCGGATCGGTGTTGCGCCTGAAGGGCAGGGGCGCGCCCCGCCCGGACGGCAGCCGCGGCGACGAATACGTCACGCTCAAGGTGATGCTGCCGGACCAACCCGATCCCGAGCTCGAGAAATTCGTCGCCCAGTGGCGGCCGGCCAAGGCCCACAATCCCCGCCAGACCATGGAGGCGTGACCATGGACACCATCGCCTTTCTAGCGCGTGCGCGCCTCGATGCCGGCGTGCTGGAGACCTGGATCGGAGCCGGATGGGTTGTTCCGCGCGACGACGCGGAAACGCACCGGTTTGCGGAGATCGACGTCGCCCGCGCACAGCTCATTAGCGACCTCAAGGACGACATCGGCGTCAACGACGAGGGCGTCGCGATCATCCTCGATCTCATCGACCAGATCCACGGATTGCGAGGCAGCCTGCGTGACTTGTCGGCGGCGCTCTCTGCGCAGCCCGAGGCTGTCCGCCGTGCGGTCGCCGCGGACCTTGCACCATGTCGTCGAGTCGGACCGGCCAGTCGGGCGGTACCGACGACCAGCAATCCTGACGGTGATGCATCTGCCGGCGCTGCGGAAGGGAAATCATGCGTCGGGCATCGTCCTGAGCGCGTGAACTCGCGCTGCCCAGCGATCCTGCCCTGTCGCACCGGGGCGAACGTTGGCGCTCACCGCATCCCGTGCTTGCCGAGCAGCCTGACCGTGCTCGCCTGCGGGCCCTTCTCGCCGATCTCCTCGCTGAAGGTCACGCGCGTTCCGACCTGCAGCTTGGGGAACGCGCCGTTGAGCGCGCTGTTCTTGTGGAAATAGATTTCACGGCCGTCCGCGCTCTGGAGAAATCCGAATTCCCCGGACGCATCAAGCTTCGTCACGGCCCCGATCGGCTGTGCCGCATGGACTTTGACTTGGCCGTGCAGCCGCCGCGACCGGTCCTGCAACTGCCGGCGCGCCCGCTTGAAGGCGTCGTTCAGGGCGAAGTTCACGTCGGCGTGGCGCTCATCGGCCTTCGGGGTGCGCGCAACCTCGACCTCGCGGCCCTCCGGCAGCGCCAGGCGGATGTTGACCTCGTAAAGCCCGCCAGTGCGGTGATGTTCGCCGGGGCCCTTGAGAACGACCCGGCACGCGGTCACGCGCCCGAACCGCTGTTCAAGGCCGGCGATGTGCTTGACGATCGCCGCGCGCAGCGACTCGACGGGCTCCATTCCCTGAAAGGCGATCTCCGCTGGGGTTTCCATGTTGACTCCATTGCCGATTGACGCATTGCGTGCGGCGATCCGGCCGCCACGCTCCGATGCGAGAACAGCACACACGCTCGGCCCATCCGTTGATCTCGATCAATGCGCCCGGCGCTTATGGGCACTCGCGCATGCGCGAGTTCGTCTTCGGCGGGGTCCCGCGCGGGATTGCTCGAGTCGACGACCGTCCCGACGCTGATGGCGCATCGACGGCGCGGCGCCGCCGCGCCGGCCTGACAAGCCTTGCGTGACGGCGCAGCGGGGTTGGGCAATAGAGCGGCTTGCGCGCTCGCCGTCGTTATGGCGGCACGTCGCCCGGCTCGGACTTCAGCGTATAGTTCAGGCCGTTGTCGGCCGGTGCGCCCAGCTTCTTGACCTCTATGAATGTGTAGCTCATGGCCTGGTGGCAGCCGTTACAGCTCTTGATCGCGGAGTTGTAGGCGGCGTCGAACGCCTTGAAATCCTTCGCCTGAATGGCCTTGTTGATCGGCGCGAATGTAGTGTCGTTGAAGTTCTTCCATACTTTGTACTCATCCGGTTTGGTGAGGCTGGCCGGATTCATTGCGCCGTTCATGTACTTCGACATGTAGGCGGCGAGGGCCCAATTGCCGCCTTTGGCCGCGAAATACATGTTCTGGAAGCGATCGCCCACTTCGCGCATCGGGATTGCGAACTTGGGCAATACCGATTTTATGGCGTTTATCTGTTTTTGCACGTCATCCTCGGCGAACGCGCCGGTTGCAGCGAGAGCCAATGAACCGCTCAGCAAGATCGTTGCGCTCTTGACGATTCGCGGCATGATCACCTCTCCTTTTCCCCAGTGTGGCAGCCTTACCGGGCACCATCGGGCGGGCCGCGTCTTTGATCTGGATCAAATCACCCATCTGGCCGCGCGGATACGGCGTCCTAGCCGCACGCATATTGCCCCCATCAATCCAGCGTCTTCCTGCTCGAGGACCGGGCAGTGATACATGAATGGATGTTCACGCGTCGCCGGTCGATTGAAGGCGACGGCCGTGTCCTCGACAAGCGCCACGTCCTTCCACCCCCTCAGATGCGCGGGCGGCGGCGCGTCCTTGATGGACAGGATGCGAAACGAAGCTTGTCCGACAAGGCGCCGGAAAACCCTGCACGATATTCTGCGTGGCCTGGGCGACGCCGTCGATCAGGCCGACAATGCTTCCAGTTGCATTCAGGGTTGCGTCAGAAACACCGGCAGGACCGGGTAGAACATCTCCGTGGAGATGTCGGAAAACAGGCTGGCGAAGGCGAGCAGAAACGTATTTCTCGAAAGCCCGGCAAAGTACCGGCGGCTCGCTGGCGTGGCCATGGATGCTACCTCACAGCGCCGCCGGCTGCTGCGGTCACGGCCAAGGCCGGTACCGAGCCGATGAACAGCCTCGCCCCATTGCAGGGAGGCTGCTGCCGCACGCCCTCCCGCACCGCAAGCTTGACGGTCGAGAGGGTTGTCCACGACGTCCGACGTCGTGTTGCCGACCCGGTCCGCCCGCGCGATTGAGATAGATCAAGGACGCCGCCCGCGCGGTCGGGCAGTCTGATCGCGACCAGACCGATGCAGGACGGCGCGATGACAAAGCCCATTCCCGACAAGGCCGAAGTAGCCCTCGAATATCCCGACAAGTTCTATGTCGGAACCTTCGACCGTTCCTCCCGTTTCGACGCCCATCTCGACGCGGCCGGCCTCGCCCTCACGCTCGAGCGCCGTGGCGACGAGAGCGTGCGCAAGTCGTTCCACATTCATCTGCACTACGACCTGCTTGCGCAAATCCTGCACGACCTGGCGGCGACCGCGACCGCCATGAAGGCCGACGACACGGCGCACCGCGTCGCCTTGGCGGAGGCGGCGAAGGCCCTTGCCGCGGCGCTCGTCCGCAAGCCCGCACCCGCCACTGACCGCGGCCGTCAACGCGAGGACCGACCCGCATGACCGTTCGCCCGCTCCGCGTTGCCCTGTACGCCGGCGCGACGTGCGCCGCGATCGCGGTCGCCGTGACGAGCGCGTGGGCCGACCCCGACGACGGCGAGCGGCTGGCCCGGCGCTGGTGCGCCACCTGCCATGTGGTCGCCGCCGATCAGCAACGGGCGAGCGCCGACGCGCCGCCGTTCGCAGCGATCACGCGCATGCCGGGCTTCAGTGTCGAGAAGCTCGCCTTCTTCCTGCTCGAGCCGCATCCGAAAATGCCCAGCATGGGGCTGTCGCGCCGCGAGGCGGCCGACCTCGCGGACTACATTGCCAAGCTTGGTCAAGGCCGGTGACCCGTTCGGCGAGGTCGGCACGCTGGGAGGGCTAGGCGATGTCGAGGCAACCGCATTTTCAAGCCGACCGGCGGGCGCTCGCCAGGTATGACGATGTGCGTCGCGCCTTCCGCCATGTCGGCGAGGTCAAGCTGCTTGAGATCCTGGCATTGCGGCCCACCTCCGGCGACGTCGCGGACGTCGAGCGGCTCCTGCGCGCCGTGCACGGTCGGCGAAAGCGCAAGCCGGACCGGTCGCCCGTCTCGGCGGCGATCGTGGGAATCCTCGCGGGCAGCGACGGGGCGCTGTGATCCTCAGGGGCCTCGGCCGGCTTCAGGACCTATCGTGTTGGCAGCGACAGCACCGATCCTGCCTTGAGTCCCCATGTGTCGAGATGAGCGGTCGCATCGCCGTCCGCGGCAACCCAATGGCTGTGGGTCCGCGTTCCTCCGTGGCTGACGACGCCGACCAGATCGCGCGACGTGTAGATACCGGCGACCGAACCGGTAATGGTCTCGCCCTTGCGCTCGACCGTGATTGCGGCCGGCTGACCCATGCCGTGCGGCCCGTTGGTCGGGGCGGCATTGACGTGCATGCTGTATGGCCCGAGCGTGCCGCGGACCTGGAATGGGAAGGGGCCATCGGGATCAAGGCCGTGCGCGGCGGCTGTTTGGGCGAGAAACCTTTCGATCTCGTCGGCCGCCACGTCATGATCGACCGGGATCGTCTGCCAGGCGGGGGCCGTGCTGACGGCGAGCAGCGCCGCGTTTTCGGCATCCGCCGGCGGATTTGATGCCGGCCTGCCGTAGCTGACGACCAGCTTGCCGTCATAAATCGTGATCTCGCCACGCGCCTCGGAAAGCGCGCCAACGCCGGTCGTGGGGCGGTCGGCCATGACCGGCGCCAAGCTTGTTTTTGCGCTGAAATCGCCCTCCAGGATGACCGCGCGATACATGCCGAAAGATTTGACGTCGTAGGGCCGCCTCGCTGCCGGCGGATTGTCCGCTGATGGGCCGGTCTGCGCCGCCGCGAAGCCGATCGCGAGCGTTGCCGCAAGGCCGATTGCGACGGTGCGCAAGAGCATAGGCTTCCCTTTAGTGCGTGAAGAGCACGGCATGGGCTGCGTCTGACAGAAAATATTGCGTGCATCCCCCGAACAACAATTGACGCGTTCGCGAGTGCCCGTAGGCGCCCATGACCAGCAGGTCGGCGCCGCAGTCGCGGGCGGCGGCGGACAGCAGCTCGCCGGGCGGGCGGCCGTTGCGGGCGATGCGTCGGACCTCCGCGTCGATGCCGTGCCAGGCAAGGTGCCGCGCCACGTCGTTCATCGATTCAGCGGACGCGTCCGCCGGCTCGAGCACGTTTGCGATCACGACCCGGTTCGCCTTGCTCAACAGCGGGATCGACGCGCTCAGGGCCCGCGCCGATTCGGGTGTCTCCTTCCAGCAGATCATGACGGTTCCGGTCAGCGTCTTGGGCGCGCGCGCCGGGGCGACCAGGATCGGCCGGCCGGAGCGGAACAGGATCTGGTCGATGAAATCCGCCGGCAGCCCGTCCGCGCACGTATGGCGGCTGAGCACGACCATGTCGTTGTGGCGCGCCCGCCCGGCGAGTTGCGATGCGCTCTCGCCGGTCTCCTCGCGCAAGCTGGCCGAGATGCCGCCATATTCGCCCGGAGCCATGGCGACGGGGATGCCGAATTGCGCGCAGAAGGCTTCGAAGCGGCGGTGCGCCGCGACCGAGCGCGCCTCGCAGTCCGCCGCGAGGTCTTGCAAAGCGTGGTGCAGCGCCGCCCCCCTGGAGAAATTTACGTGCGGCGTATTGCGCGCGGCTTCGCCCCAATGAACCCGCAGGTGAAAGAATTCGAGATGGGCGCCGAGCGGGCGCGCGGCGGCGAGCGCGGTGGCAAACACCGTGGCGTCGCCGTCTCCGCCGCTCGCCGTGACCAGGATGCTTTTCATGGCACACCCGCCTCGCCTGCGGTGCCGCGGCTATGCGGCCGTCCTCGGCTTGCCGTCAGCGTCCGGCTGGTAAATTACGATGCCGGAAGTCGGTTCGACCCAGGCGATGTGATTGACGACTTTCTTGACGCCGGGCAGGTTTTCGGCGACGACCGCCGCCGCGTCGCGCTGGTGGTCGGCGGTGACGACGCCCCACAGCTCGACCACGCCGTTGCGCACCGTGACGTCGATGAGATCGCGCGGCGCCCAGGGCTGGCTGGCAAATGCAGCCAATACCTGCGCGCGCGCAGCGTCCGGTCGTCCTGGGCGGCCGGCGCCGCCTCGCGCGCCACGCCAGCGAGCGCGCGCAGCAGATTGGCGCGGCTGACGATGCCGACCACCTTGGCGCCGCGCATGACCGGCAAGCGCTTGATCCTGTGCTCCTCCATCAGGCGCACGACGTCGTCGACCGGCGTGTCCTCCGTGATGGTGAGCGGCTCGCGGGTCATCACGTCGCCGACCTTGCGTCCGTGCGAATGGACGTATTCGCCGGCGAGGCGTCCCGGCCCGGTGATGAACTCGACCCAGCGCGGACGCTTGCGCTCGGTTCCCGCCTCCACGCGGCGCAGGAAATCCCCCTCGCTGACGATGCCGACGAGGTTGCCGGCAGCGTCGATCACCGGCAGGCCGCTGATCCGGTGCTGCAGCAGCAGGCGGGCACACTCGAGAATCGACGCGTCCGGCGCGACCGAAATCACCCGGCCCGTCATGATGTCTGCGGCTTTCATGACATTGCTCCTTTGCTCCATTGCCATCCTAGGACGAGCGGTAGGGAGGCGACTTTGACCCATATCAAATCCGCAGCAGCGATCGCCCTGTAGTTGGCGCTTGGTCCCCGCCCGCGCTGCGAATGGGACATTTCAGCGGGCTGGAAAAGCCGTTTCCGAGGCCGGGTCGATCCGTCCGAGGTGATTGGCGACCTTCTCCACGCCGGCGACGTTCTCGGCGGCGACGGTCGCGGCCTCGCGTTGATGGTCGGCGGTGACGATGCCCCACAGCTCGGCCACTCGGTTTCGCACCACGACGTCGATATGATCGCGCGGCGCCCGCGGCTGTTTTGCAAGTTCGGCCAGCACGCGCTCGCGGATCGTCTGATCGTCCTTGGCAACCGGCACCGCCTTGCGCGCAATGCTGGCGAGCGCGTGCAGCAGGTTGGCGCGGCTGACGATGCCGACCACCTTGGTCCCGCGCATGACTGGCAATCGCTTGATGCGGCGTTTCTCCATCAGGCGCACGATTTCCTCGGCCGGCGTGTCTTCGCTGATGGTGGCCACCTCGCCCGTCATGACGTCGCCGACCTTGCGGCCATGGGAGCGGACGTATTCGTTTGCGAGCCGCGCCGGCCCGATGATGAACTCGAGCCAGCGCGGGCGCTTGCGCTCGGTTCCCGTCTCCACGCGGCGCAGGAAATCCCCCTCGGTGACGACGCCGACGAGGCTGCCGGCGGCATCGATCACCGGCAGGCCGCTGATCCGGTGCTGCAGCAGCAGGCGGGCGCACTCGAGGATCGACGCGTCTGGCGCGACCGAGATCACCCGATCGGTCATGATATCTGCGGCTTTCATGGCCTATGCTCCTCTTGTTCTCCGGGCATTCTAGGGGAGGCCGGCGGTCCGATTCATTGATCCGGATCAAAAATCTTCCCGTGGCGGCGTATAGCTTGCATCCTGCTTCTTGGGGGAGCGGGTCACGGAACGAGCCATGGAACCGCTGCTTGACGGCACGACGCACGAGGACGGGCTGACGCTGACCGCTGCCGGCCCGTGGACCGGCGCGCACGCGGCCGCGCTGGAGCGGCTGGTCGACGCCGCCGCCGCGCAAGCCGGGCAGGCGCGGCGCATGACCATCGACATGGCCGGAGTCGAGGCGCTCGATACGCTGGGGGCCTGGCTGCTGGAGCGCCTGCTGCGCGGCGCCAACGGGCACCCGCGGCAAGCCGAGCTTGCGCGCCTGCCCGAACGCTATCGCGGACTGTTCGAAGAGGTGCGGGGCGTCAATCGCCGCCCGCCGTCCACGCGCCCGCGGCTCAATCGGCTGCTCGCCGGCCTCGACGCCGTCGGCCGCGCCACGGTCGGCTTCAAGGACGATTTCGCCGCGTTCCTCGACATGTTCGGCGCCATCGGCGCCGCCACCGCGCGCGTCCTGGTGCATCCGTCGCGGCTGCGCCTGACCTCCGCCGTGCATCATCTCGGCCGGGTCGGCTGGCAGGCGGTGCCGATCATCCTGCTGATAACGTTCCTGATCGGCTGCATCATCTCCCAGCAGGGGATCTTCCATTTCCGCAAGTTCGGCGCCGACGCCTACGTGGTCGACATGCTGGGGATTCTGATCTTGCGCGAGATCGGCGTGCTGATCGTCTCAATCATGGTCGCCGGCCGCTCGGGCAGCGCCTATACGGCCGAGCTCGGCTCGATGAAGATGCGCGAGGAGATCGACGCGCTGCGCACCATGGGGTTCGACCCGGTCGAGATCCTCATCCTGCCGCGCGTAATCGCGCTGGTGATCGCTCTCCCCATCCTCGCCTTTCTCGGCTCCATGGCCGCGCTCTACGGTGGCGGCCTGGTCGCGTGGCTGTACGGCGGCATGAGCCCGGGCATTTTCATCGCCCGGCTGCGCGAGGCGATCTCGGTCACCCATTTCGAGGTCGGCATGATCAAGGCGCCGTTCATGGCGCTGGTGATCGGGATCGTGGCGTGCAGCGAGGGCCTGCGCGTGAAGGGCAGCGCCGAATCGCTCGGAACGCAGACCACGACGTCGGTGGTGAAATCGATCTTCCTGGTGATCGTGCTCGACGGCTTGTTCGCGATCTTCTTCGCCTCGATCGGAATGTGACGTGATGGATTCATCGGCGGAAATTCCGGCAATCCGCGTGCGTGATCTGGTCGTCGGGTTCGGCGAGCAGGTCGTGCTCGATCACCTGTCGTTCGACGTCCGGCGCGGCGAGATTCTCGGGCTGGTCGGCGCATCGGGCGGCGGCAAATCGGTTCTGCTGCGCACGATCATCGGGCTCATTCCCAAGCGTCAGGGCCGGATCGAAGTCATGGGATTGGATCTCGACCGGGCGGGGCACCAGGAGGCCAGCGTGGTCGGGCATCGCTGGGGCATCCTGTTCCAGCAGGGCGCGCTGTTCTCCTCGTTGACGACGCGGCAGAACGTGCAGTTCCCCATGCGGGAGAACCTGCGCCTGTCCGAGCGGCTGCTCGACGAATTGGCGACGGCCAAGCTGGAAATGGTCGGCTTGAGCCCCGACGACGGCAACAAGTTCCCCGCCGAGCTGTCCGGCGGGATGACCAAGCGCGCGGCGCTCGCACGCGCGCTCGCCCTCGATCCCGCGATCGTGTTTCTCGACGAGCCCACGTCGGGACTCGATCCGATCGCGGCTGGAGATTTCGACGCCCTGATCCAGACCCTGCAGCAAACGCTCGGCCTGACCGTGTTCATGGTCACCCACGATCTCGACAGCCTTCACACCGTGTGCGACCGGGTCGCCGCCCTTGCCGACGGCAAGGTGGTCGCGATCGGGCCGATGGCGCAGGTGCTCGCTTCGCAGCATCCCTGGGTGAAGGCGTACTTCCAGGGCAAACGCGCCCGCACGCTCATGTCCGCAGACAATCGAGGCTGATCCATGGAAACCCGCGCACCCTATGCTCTCATCGGCGTATTCGTGCTGGCCGTCATCGGCGCGGTCTTCGGCTTCGTCTACTGGCTCAGCAACGCCGGCGGCTTGGGCGAGCGGGCGGTCTATCGGGTCCGCTTCGAAACCTCGGTGTCCGGCCTGCTGACCGGGGCGGCGGTTCTGTTCAACGGCATCAGGGTCGGCGAAGTGACCGAGCTGCGGCTCAACCCCGACAATCCGGGGCAGGTGATGGCGACGATCGCCGTCGCTCCCACCACCCCGGTGCGCGCGGATACCCAGGCGGGACTCGAATTTCAGGGTTTGACCGGAGTTCCGGTGATCGCGCTGCAGGGCGGCAGCGGCACGGCGCCGGCGGCGTCGGGCGGGCCGCTCACCTTGGTCGCCGATCCCGCGTCCGGCCAGAGCATGACCCAGGCCGCGCGCCAGGCGCTGCAGCGGGTCGACGCGGTGCTGGCGGAAAACGCGGAGCCGCTGCGCAGCACCATCGCCAATATCAACACGTTTGCCACGGCGCTGGCGCGCAATTCCGACAAGATCGACGGGATCGTGGCGGGTCTCGAGCGCCTGACCGGCGCGGCCCCGGCGCTGCCGCCGCCGCCGAGCTACGATCTCGCCGCCGCCCGCGCGTTCGCGCCCGCCGGCAAGACCCCGCGCGGACAGCTCGTCGTGCGCGACCCGACCGCCCCGATCGCACTCGATACCCGGAAGATTCTCGCGCGCGCCGACGGCGGCGGAACCGAGCCGATGGCGGACGGGCAGTGGAACGACAACCTGCCCAAGCTCGTGCAGGCGCGGATGATCGAAAGCTTCGAGAACGCCGGACTGCTGCGGTCGGTGGATCGGCCGGTCGAGGCGCTCACTGCCGACTATCAGCTCCTGGTCGATATTCGCAGCTTTCAGCTTTCGACGTCCTCCGCGCCGACCGCGGACGTCGAGTTCTCCGCCAAGATTCTCGGCGCCGACGGCAAGATCATCGACGCCAAGGTCTTCCACGCCACGGCGTCCGCCAAGGCCAGCGATGTGCCCGCCGCCGCCGCTGCGCTCGGCGAGGCTTTCCAGAAAGCCGCAACCGAGCTGGTCGATTGGGCCGTGACGGTTATTTGAGGAGGTGTGCGGAATCCGCGTGATCAGACTGGGATGCTCATCGTCGCTTCGTCATCCGGATTTCGTATGACAACGTTTTCGTTTTCACATAGTCCCGTCACGGACCGCCCATCTTGAAATCCCCCGGCACTGGCGTAAGGATCGATCGGCGCTGCGTGCGCGGCGGAGCACACCGGAGGCCGGCATGGCTCGGTATTATTTTCATCTCACCGACGGGAAGCAGATCATTACGACTCACGAAGGCGTGGATCTGCCGGGCAACGCCGCCGCACGCGAGGAGGCGCTGCGGTTCGCCGGCGCGCTGAAACATGGCGAGAAGATGCCAGGGCGGAATTGGGATGACTGGTTCGTCACCGTCGTCGACCAGCATGGACACAAGGTCGATACCATAGCCATGGCCGCGGTGGCGGCGAAACCACCGTTCACTTGAGGCTGAACAGGTCCGGTATCGAATCGCAGCCCGTCAATGCGACATCAGCACCGGCACGGTCATGGCGGCGAGGATGCCCCGGGTGGCGCCGCCCAGCACGAACTCGCGCAGCCGCGAATGGCCGTAGCCGCCCATGACGACGAAGTCGACCGACCGGTCGGCGGCGTAATTGAGGATGCCGGCGGCGACGTCGACGTCGCCCCGGCTCACGCGCTCGATCGTCACCTTCAAGCCATGCCGGGCGAGATGCTGCGCCATGTCGGCGGCCGGCATCTCGTCGCTTTTCGCCGGCTCGGTCACAATGGTGACGACGTCGACGGCCGTGGCGCGCGCCAGCAGCGGCATCGCGTCGGCAATCGCGCGGGCGGCGGTCCGGCTGCCGTCCCAGCACGCCATCACGCGATCGAGCTTCAAGCCCGAGTGCTCGATATAGGGCACGACGATCACCGGGCGGCCCGCCTCGAACAGCGCCCCTTCCGCGGCCAGGGCTTTGGCGGCGCTTTCGTCCGGCCGTCCCTGCCCCACGACCGCCAGGTCGAAACGCCGCGCCAATTCGCCGAAGCGCCGGTAGGTTCCCTCGAAGCTCGCAGACACCACGGTGGATTCCGCGGAAATCCCCGCCCGGCGCGTCAACGCGTCGAACCGCGCCTTGGCGGCATTGGTCGCCTGCTCGTTCAAGGCCACCTGTTCATCGATAAATCGCGAAGCCATCATGCCCGCGTCGGTCGCGATCACCGGATCGTAGAGGAAGGCAATCCCGGCGAGATGCGCGCCGAAAGCCTCGGCCAGCGATACCGCATACCCTGCCGCCGGATCGTCCGTGGTGTCGAGCGAGAGGTTGACGATGGCATCCTTGATCATGGTCGGGTCCATGTCGGCTGGGATACGGAATGACGACTCGGCATGGCGCTTTTGCTCGTCCTCGCGGCGATGGGGCCGGCGCGTCGAGCGCCGACGATATCACGTCGCCGGCTCGACCGAGACGACCTTGAACGTGTGCATGTCGCCGTCGCCGTTGCGGATCGACACGTAGGCGCCGGGCACGAAGGCGTGCGCGGCGAAGCGGTAGCCGGCCTCCTCGTCCTCGCCGGCGCCGTCGCCGTAGTCGAACACCCAACGCGCGTGCTCGTGTCCGCCCGGGGCGTGCATCAACCGCCCGACCTCGTCGTCCTGTCTTTCCCAGAAGCGGCGCACGCGGCAATGGTCGCGGTGCTTGCGCCACAGCTCCGGATCGATGTGCCCGGCCGCACCGAGCGGGGCGACGAATTCGTAGCCGTCGCGGGCGGAGCCCGACGGATGCTCGTGCGAACGCGCAAGATTGAGGCGGATGCGTTTGAGGACGTGCGGCAGCGTGATCATGGAATGCTCCTTCGGGTTCCTGACCGCAATCCTGCCCCCAACGCCGCGGCTTTCCATTGATCTAGCTCAAGGCGGCGCGCGGACGGATCGAGCGGGGCGGCGGAAATTCCGTCCCTGCTGGCGCATCCTCAAGGCTCTTGAATGGACCGCAAATAGCGCATGATGGCGTCGACGTCGCGCGCCTCGAACGCGAACTTCGGCATGATCGGATGGCCGCCCAGCAAGCCGGTGCCCAGCAGCTGCTCCAGCCGGTCGAGAGGAACGCGGCGGGATATCGTCCGCAGCGGCGGCGCCTGGCGCTCGAGACTCTCGTCGAAATGGCCGACCGCGTGGCACATGGCGCACTGTTGCGCCACCAGCGCCGCGCCACGCCGCTCGCTCACCCCGGCATCCTGGGCGAGTGCCGGCCAAGCCATGGTCCCTGCCAGCGCGATCGCCAGCGCTCTTGCGTGCATGCCGGCCTCGAAATCTCGATACGGAACCATATAGCGCCCGTGCGGGGCGCGAATTGATTTAGCTCAAGGCCGTGAAAATGCGGTCCGCTAACCTGCCGGCTGAAGGTGGACCGAGCGCGGTCCTCGTCCAGACTGGCGGATGGCGTCCGATGAAGAGCATCCTCGTCAATCTCGCGGCCCACACAGGGCAGGGACGTCGCCGGCGATTACGCCATATCGCTTGCCGCGGCATTCGACGCGCACATCCTCGGAGTCGCGTTCGCCTATGTCCCGGGGCTCAGGAGGTCGCTGCTGCATACCTCGGCGGCGCGCATGCTCGAGGAGCACCGCCGGGCGAGCGAGAAGGCGGCGGCGGCGGTCGCATCCCGGTTCGACGCGGCGGCCGGCCGGGCGGCGCTGTCCGCCGCGTCACGCGTCATGACGACGACCCTTCCCGGGGCGCCCGATCTGTTCGGGCCGCTCGCCCGCCGGTTCGATATCTCCGTCGTCGGCCAGGCGGAGCCCAACACGATCGCGCCCGAGGAGCTGATCATCGAGGCGGCTTTGTTCGGGTCCGGCCGCCCGGCGCTCATCGTCCCGTATATCCACAAGGACGGCCTCAAGCTCGACCGGGTTCTGCTGTGCTGGGACGGCAGCCGCGCGGCGGCCCGCGCATGCGCCGACGCGATGCCGCTGCTGCGGCGTGCGACGGCTGTCGACGTGGTCGTGGTGACGACGGAGCCGCCGAAGAGCAACGAGATTCCCGGCGCCGACGTGGCGGAGATGCTCGCCCGTCACGGCCTCGCGGTCGAGTTGCGGCGGATCGGCGGCGACGGAATCGGCGTCGCCACGACGATCCTGAATCACGCCGCCGACACGGGCGCCAACCTCATCGTCATGGGAGCCTACGGCCATTCCCGCCTGCGCGAGTTCGTTCTCGGCGGAACCACGCGGGAGATGCTCGCCGCGATGACGGTGCCGACGCTGATGTCGCATTGACCGCCGGCCGCCTGCCACGCTCTCCCGACCCATCCGATCGCGCGAAGCTTCGCCCAACCGGGTTGATCGAGATCAATGCGCCCGCCGGGCCATGCCCCATGCTGCCGCGAAAGCTCAGGAGGCGGCCATGACGGTCACGACCTGCGAATCACGTCCCGGGATGATCGCGGGACTCGTCGCCTGGTGGCGGGACGTGCGCGCCGCGTGGGCGCGGCTCGACGAGTTGCGGCACTGCGCCGGGGACCTCGGGCGCATCGCGCGCGACGCGGGCGTCACGCGGTCGGAGCTCTACACCATCGCGGCCAAGCGCCCGGACGCGGCCGACCAGCTGGCGTTGCGTCTCGGGGCGCTCCATCTCGATCGCGCCGCGATCCTGCGTACCGACCCCCTGGTGATGCGCGATCTCGAGCGCGTGTGCACCCTGTGCGGCGCAAAGCACCGATGCCGGCGCGATGGGCTGCGGCATCCCGGCAGCGCGGCGTGGCGCGCCTATTGCCCCAACGCGATGACGCTCGCGGCGCTCGAGCAAGGACAAGCCGCCGGCCGGATTTGCGCTGGATCAATGTCTCCGCCGGCAGGGCGGTGAATCATGCGCCCGTAACACCCGAATCCCGAAACCCGAGCCAACCGTCTTGAAGGAGCAGATCATGACCGAGTCGCCTGTTGAACGAAGCCTCATCCTCTTTTTTCGCCTGATGATGGGCTGGACGTTTCTCTACGCCGGCATCCATCACTTCGGCGACGGGAAGTTCGTCGCCGGCTTCCTCGGCCACACCAAGACGTTCCACGACGTCTACGCGCCGCTCACCGGTCCGGCGATCGCGCCGGTGCTGACCTTCCTGGTCGAGTACGGCCACCTGCTGATCGGGCTCTCCCTGGTCTCCGGCCTGATGGTTCGCCTCAGCGCGCCGTTCGCGATCATGATGATGCTCATGTATTGGACGGCGCACATGGACTGGCCGTACATCGACAATGCCAACAATTTCGTCATCGACTACCACATCGTCTACGCGGGCGTGCTCGTCTACCTGATCGTCAAGCGCGCCGGGCACGTGTGGGGTCTCGACGGCTGGGTCGAAAAGCTGCCGTTGTTCGCACAGCATCCCAAGCTGCGGCCGCTCGTGGCCTGACGTCGCCACATCATATCGGCACATCCAGCACAGGGGCGACGCGGCGCGGCGGACGAAGGTCCGCCGCGCAACTGCCCGGAAGGATCGACGTCATGCGAAGATTGATGGTGCTGCTTGTCGCAGCAATTCTCGCGAGCTTCCCGCAGCAGGTTCCGGCACAGCAGCACGCCCATCCGGCGGCTGCGCCCGGACCGCTGGCCCAATCCAGACCTCCTCCCCAGCCGGGTCCGGCGCCGCAGGTTCCGGCCCGGCCCCGGCCCGCCACGGCGCAAGCGGCGGCCGCGATGGGGGACATGCATGCCCCGACCAGCTTCACCCTGCGCTCCGGCATCGCCGAGGGCCGGATGGTCTATATCGGCGTCGGCGGCGACATCGACGCCAAGGTCAACCCCATGATCATGGTGCACGAAGGCGAGACCGTGCAAATCAACCTGATCAATGGCGAGGGCGCCGAGCACGACATCTTCATCGATCAATACGCGGCGCGATCCGACCGGGTGCTGGGAAAGGGCGCCAGCAGCACGCTGTCGTTCGCGGCGGATAAGACCGGCGAGTTCGTCTACTACTGTTCGATACCGGGCCATCGCGAGGCCGGCATGGAAGGCCGCATCCAGGTGATACCCGGGGCGCGGCCCGCCGTCGTGGCGACGGCCGCCGACATCGTCCGCGATCCGACCGATCTGCCGGCGGCGCTCGGTTCGCGCCCGCCGCAGGTCGTGCGCGTCGATCTCGAGACCATCGAGCTCAAGGGACAGCTGGACAACAAGACGACCTATAATTTTTGGACGTTCAACGGCAAGGTTCCGGGGCCCTTCATTCGCGTGCGCGTCGGCGACCTGGTCGAAGTGCACATGAAGAACGACCCGAACAGCATCATGGTCCATTCGGTGGATTTCCATGCCGCGACCGGGCCCGGCGGCGGCGCGGAGTTCACCCAGGCCGATCCCGGCGAGCAGAAGATCGTCACGTTCAAGGCGCTGGTTCCCGGGTTGTTCGTCTACCATTGCGCCACGCCGAGCGTGCCGCACCACATCACCAACGGCATGTACGGGCTGATCCTGGTCGAGCCGGAGGGTGGGCTGCCGCGCGTCGACCGCGAGTTCTATGTCATGCAGGGCGAGCTTTACACCGCCCAGCCGTTCGGCAAGCAGGGCGAGCAGGAGATGGACTACGAGAAGCTGATCGCCGAACGGCCCGAGTACTTTCTATTCAACGGGGCGGTCGGCGCCCTGACCAAGTCGCATCCGCTGCGCGCGCGCGTCGGCGAGACGGTGCGCATGTTCTTCGGCGTGGGCGGGCCGAACTTCACCTCGTCGTTCCACGTGATCGGCGAGATTTTCGATCACGTCTACGAAGCGGCGAGCCTGGGCGCCTTGCCGCTGACCGGCGTGCAGACCGTATCGGTTCCGCCCGGCGCCGCGACCGTGGTGGATTTCAAGATCCAGCGGCCGGGGCGCTACACGATCGTCGACCACGCCCTGTCTCGGCTCGAGCGCGGCCTGGTCGCCGCCCTGATCGTCGACGGCCCGCGCGACGACGACCTGATGCATCAGGGCCCGGCGAAGCGGTAGTCGTAGCCCGCATGAGCCATAAGGGCGATTACGCCCGTCTTCGACGGGCTATGGCGAAATGCGGGGTGTGTTCCCGGATATCGCTCCGCTCATCCGGGCTACAGGTGAGGTCCGAGATTCTCTCAGGATGACGGTCAACAATACAATCCCGCCGCGTCACCCTGTCGTCGTCAGCGGCAGCGTCACCAAGAACACGTCGCGTTCGGCGGGATCGGATTTGATGGTAAAGCCGAGCTCGCGACACATGGCGAGCATCGTGGTGTTTTCCCGCAGCACCTGTCCCTCGATCGCCTTGAGGCCGAGCCAGCGCGCGTACTCGATGATGATCTGCATCAGGGCCCAGCCGAGTCCGCGGCCCTTGAGGTCCGAGCGCACCAGGATGGCGTACTCGCCCTTGTCGAAATTGCCGTCGGCGTGCAGCCGCACGGCGCCCAGCATGTCGCCGCCGGCCGGGTCGATCGCGACCAGCGCGATGGCGCGCGCATAGTCGATCTGGGTCAGGCGGGCGATGAACTGGTGGCTGAAATCGCGCACCGCCGCGAAGAACCGCAGCCGCAGATCCTCGGCCGTCACCTTCTCGAAGAAGGCGCGGAACATGGCCTCGTCGGCCGGCCGCACCGGGCGCACGAGGATCGTGCGTTTGTCGGCGAGCGTGATCGAGCGCTCCCACTCCTTGGGATAGGGCCGCACCGCGAAGCGCGGGTGGCCGGGGCCGCGATATCCGCCGGCGAGCGGAGCGATCGCCACCCGCGCGTCGACCGCGATGACCCCGTCGTGGTCCGCCAGCAGCGGGTTGATGTCGAGCTCGCGAATTTCCGGAACGTCGGCGGCAAGCTGCGCGAGCTTCACCAGGGTGTGCGCGATCTCGTCTTCCCGCGCGGCCGGGACGTCGCGATAGGCCTTGAGCAGGCGCGCGACCCGCGTGCGGGCAATGAGGTCGCGGGCGAGCGTGAGGTCGAGCGGCGGCAGCGCCAGGGCCTTGTCGTCGATGGTGGCGACCGCCGTGCCGCCCCAGCCGAACAGCACGACCGGACCGAACGTCGGATCGTCGGCGAGCCCGGCGATCAGCTCGCGCGCCCGCGGACGCGCGATCATCGGCTGCACGGTCACGCCGTCGATGCGGGCGTCGGGCCGCGCCGCCCGGGCGCGCGCGATGATGGCGGCGGCGGCGTCGCGCACCGCCGCGGCGGTCGCGAGGTTCAACCGCACGCCGCCGACGTCCGACTTGTGCACGATGTCGCGCGAGAGGATCTTCACCACGACCTTGTCGCCGCCGGCGATGAGCGGCGCGGCGGCCGCGGCGGCCTCTTCCGCGTCGCGCGCGAGGACGAGGGGGGCGAGCGGGATGGCGTAGGCGGCAAACACCCGGGCGACCTCGATCGGGTCGAGCCAGGCGCGGCCCTGCGCCAGGGCGCCCTCGACCACCTCGCGCGCCGTGCCCTCTTCGCGGCTGAAATGCTCGGGCACGCTGGGCGGGGTTTCCATCAGCGCGTCCTGCGCTTCGCGATAGCGCACGAGATGCATGAACCCGCGCACGGCGTCGGCCTCGGTGCGGTAGTGCGGGATGCGGGCGGCGTCGAAAATGTCCCCGGTCGCGCGGTCCTCGCCGACCCACACGGCAAACACCGGCCGTGCCGCGTAGGTTTTGCCGCGGTGCGTTGTCACCATTTCCGCCACCCGCGTTGCGGCGACGTTGGCCGACGCCAAAGCCGTGGGCACGTTGAGGATCAACAGCGCGTCGCTGTCGGGATCGCTCAGCAGCACGTCGAGTGCGGCCGCATAGCGGCCAGCGTCCGCGTCGCCGACGATATCGACCGGATTGGACCGTGACCAGGTCGGCGGCAGCACGGCGTCGAGCCTTCCGAGCGTCGCGGCCGACAATTCCGCGGCGGTGCCGCCGAAGTCGGCCAGCCGGTCGAGGGCGAGCACGCCGATGCCGCCGCCGTTGGTCAGGATCATCAGCCGCTTGCCGGGAAACGGCCGCAGCCGGCCGAGCGTCTCGGTCGCGTCGAGCAATTCCTCCAGGTCGCGCACGCGCAAGAGGCCGGCGCGGCGGAACGCGGCATCGTAGACCGCATCGGCGCCGGCGAGCGCGCCTGTGTGCGTGGCCGCCGCCTTTGCGGCCTGGGCGTGGCGTCCCGCCTTAATGCCGATCACCGGCTTGGCGCGGGCGGCGGCGCGCGCCGCCGACATGAACTTGCGCGCGTCCTTGATCGCCTCGACGTAGAGCAGGATCGCGCGCGTTGCGCGGTCGTTGGCGAAATGATCGAGCAGATCGCCGAAATCGACGTCGGCCTGATCGCCGATCGAGACCACGGCGGAGAAGCCGATCGCGCGCTGCGCCGCCCATTCGACCATGCCGGCCGCGATGGCGCCCGACTGCGACACCAGCGCAAGGTCGCCGCTCGCCGGCATGCGGGTGGCAAAGCTCGCGTTGAGCTTCGCGCGCGGCGCCATCACGCCGATGCAATTGGGGCCGACCAGCCGCAGCCCCTGCGTCCGCGCCGCCGCGACGCTGGCGTCGGCGAGCGAGCCGGGTCCGTGCCCGAGGCCGGCGGTGATGATGACGGCCGCCGCGATGCCCTTGGCGGCAGCCGCAGCCACGGTTTCCGGGACTGCCGGCGGCGGCACGGCAATGACCACCATGTCGGGGACGTCGGGCAGCTCAGCGACGCTCGCCACCGCCGGCAGTCCCTCGATCTGCGGATAGTGGGCGTTGACGAGATGCACCGAGCCTTCGAAGCCGCCGGCGATGACGTTGCGCAGGATCGAACGGCCGACCGATCGCTCGTGCGGGCTCGCGCCCACGATCGCGACCGAGCGCGGCGCGAACAGCCGGTCGAGGCGGTAGGTCGACATGGGATGCGGCGCACCTCGCGGCCGAATCCTAACAGCGAACGGCGGCGGAGTCTGCGCTGCCCGGCGGCTCCCCGCTGCGATGGAGAATGTGAACCCGCTCACTCCGGCGGCAGATTCCCGCTCCGGTCGGGCGTCGGCCCGTTCCTTTGTGACCTGCGTCACGCCACCACCCGGCTTGGGTGGGCTAGCGACGCGCCATTGCTGCACGCGGAGCAGCGAGGACGGATGCGTCCGAACAGGGGAGGCCGACATGGCCCGTTACCAAGGCGTGGATACTGGTCGATTGGCGCTTGCCGAGCATGTGGCCGCCGACCAGCAATTCTTCCAGCGCGGCATGATGTGCGCGGCCGGCCGCGCGGCGGGCGATCTGGTGTCGGCCCACAAATGGTTCAACCTCGCGGCCATGCACGGCCACAAGCAGGCGGGCGTGCGGCGTGTCGAGATCGCCGCCGAAATGTCGGAGAGCGAGATCGCCGCCGCCCAGCGCGCCGCGCGCGACTGGCTGGCCAGCCATTGATGCCCCTGGAGGCGCGAAGTTCCGCGGCATTACCCCGATACCGGCCAACGGCGCAATCCGTCCATGTTGACCCTGCGGCGGCGAAGCGAAATACTTTAGATTATCGCCGTCCACCGGGAGGTACCAAACAATGACGAAGCGCCCCGCCGCGGCTTGCGCTGTCCGCCCAATCATGAATCTCTTCGCGGCCATGGTCACGCCGCTGTTGTTGATTGCGGTATGGACCGGTCCGGTCCTGGCGCAGGCCGAATCCAAAAGCGCCGAGGCCGTGGCGCAGACCGACGAATTCAACCGCCAGCGCGGCGACCTGCTCAACCGTCTCAAGGACCTCAAGAGCAAGATCGACAACGCCGGCATCGCGATGAACCAGAAGGCGGATGCGCCCGAAGTGGCGCGCCAGGCCATCGAGGACATGCGCGCCGTCGTCAGCCCGCTGCTCGCGGCGGTCGCCGACAACAGCGACATCGCCAAGCTGGGCGCCAAGGCGCTGAAGAACGCCACCGACCGCAAGGCGGCGCTCGAGCGCAATCCGCACTTCACCCCGGAGGAACGGCAGAAGCTGGTCGATGCCTGGGCGAAGCGGATCAAGACCACCGCGGACGAAATGGCCGAGCTTGACAAGGCGCGGGCGAAATTCCTCAAGCTGATGACCGCGCTGCAGGACAAGGAAGAGCTGATCGGCGAGTGGGCCGCCATCAGGGCGCAGGACGAGGTGATCGCCGCGATCCGGCAGCTCACCCAGACGCTGAATGAAACGTCCGCGGACGTGAGCAACTTCATCGCGGGGCTCGAGTCGCCCGGAACCTGATGGCGGACGTCCTTTTCAAGGCGTCGGTCCTCGGGCTGCTGTCGCTTGTCGGGCTGGCCGCCTGCGGCGAGAGCAGGTCCGATGTCGGCGAGGTCGCCCTCAAGGCGGCGCGCGGGTTCATGGTCCCGCGGCTCGTCCTGCAGGCCGACCAGTGGTTTGCGCCCCAGCCCGAGATCTTCACCGTCAAGGACAACGGAACCCCTACGGTGCTTCAGCGTGCGCCCGGAGCCTATACGCTGCAGTTCGATCGCGACGGGCAGCGCCTGACCGCATGCAGCTTTCGGATCCAGCGCGATCGTGTCATCGCGATCGCGCTCAAGGTCGTGAACCGCGAGGTGCGGTGCGATTTCCAGTAGATGAAGCCCTGCGCCATTGGTGCGCCCTTCGCCATGGCGACGGCTTGTAACCCTCGGGATGAGGTCCGAAATATCAGCAGGACGGCTGACAAGAGTCATCAATAAGGGGTAAAAGACCCCATGCGCACGAACCCGTTCTTCGATGCTTGGCTCTTCATCATCGGGTCGACCGAGGACCACGACAAGCTCGGGATCCTCAAATATTTTTTCGTCGGGCTTTTTCTCGTCCTCGTCGCCGCCAGCCTGTGGATCGCGCGGACCAATTGGCGCGAGGATCAGACCCAGCGCACCGGCGTTCACCTGACGACGTGGGTGTGCCGCGTGCTGATCGGATGCATGTGGTTCCAGGGCTGCCTGTGGAAGCTGCCCCTGCCGATCTCCGGCGGCTTTCAATACTGGACCGGCGAGATGGCGGAGAACGCGGCGTTTGTCTTCCACCGGGCTTTGGTGACGAGCGTGTATCTTCCGTACCTCGCCTTCATCCAACCCGTCGTCTTTTTCGCCGAATTGTCCTTTGCCGTGTCCCTCATCCTCGGCTTCGGCGTGCGGCTGTTCGCGCTGCTCGCGGCGGCGTTTTCATTGCATCTGTGGCTCGGGCTTTACCGGCATCCGGGCGAGTGGCCGTGGAACTATGTCTTCCTTGCCGTCGTCCTCGTGCTGTTTGCGACCTATGCCGCCGGACGCAGCCTCGGCGCCGATGCGTTGCTGCGCAGGCGCGCCGGGAAAACCAGCCTGATCGGCCGGTTCGTCGGGCTCGCCGGTTGACGCCAAATCGATGGGTTACTGCCGCCGGCTGACCGAGGCGAACACGAAGCTCGCCGGCGCCGGCCCCTTGTTTTCGACCCAGTGGGATTTCGGACCGAATTCCGCAAAAGCTTGCCCTGCTCGGACTTCCTCGATCATTCCGTCGTCATGGTGATTGGTGAGGACCCCGCTCAACACATACACGACGGTCGGGTCGTCCCGGTGGCTGTGCAGCCCGATGTGACCCTGCGGCGCGATGTCGACCCGGCTCAGGCGAAGCTCGCGCTCGCCCAATCCGTCGACCGCCTTGGCAAGATCGATCGTCGTGAGCAGCGTCTGCTCGACCAGGTGATCGTCAGTGGGCGCGGAGCGTTGTCCCGCCGCGAAACCGGCGGAGAATACGACAAGGGCGGCGGCAGACAGCATTGCGATACGACCAGGCTCTCTCATCATCGCCTCTCCTTCAGGGGCTCGCTGGCCAGCCAGGCCCTGGCCGCCGCGCCGATCACCGCCAGGGCGTCGATCGTCCCGTCGGCCTCGCCCTTCTCGAAGTCGCCCAGGGCCTGCGCCATCCGGTTGGTCACGTGGGCGAAGCACAGCACCGGCTTGCGGCGCGCCGCGGCAAACGCATAGAGCGCCGCCGCCTCCATCTCGACCGCCGCCAGCCCGCGTTTCGCCATCGCCGCGATTGCGCCGGCGGTCTCGCGAAACGGCGCGTCGGTCGTCCAGGTGGCGCCGCGGTCCACCGGTACGCGCAGCCCCGCGAACGCGCCCGCCATCGCGGCGAGCAAGCTCGCGTCGGCGTGACTGAAGTCGGCGGGCGGAACGTAGTGATAGCTCGTGCCTTCGTCGCGCAAGGCGCGGTCGATGAGGACGAAGTACGGCGGCGGCCGGTCCGCGGCGAGCTGGCCGGCCGAGGTGACGCTGATCAGCAGCCGGCAGCCGCAGGCGAACAGTTCCTCGGCCACCAGCACGGCGAACGGGGCCCCGACCGCGCAGCCGATGATGCCGAGCTCCGTCCCGCCTTCGTCGAAGGCATAGAGTTCCGTGTGATAGCAGGCCCAGCCGGGATGCGGATGCGCGCGGCCCTCCGCCTTGAGGCGGCGCACGATGTCCCCGTCCGGATCGAGCACGCAGACCGCCGGCACAAGCGCCTCGCCGAAACCCTTCTGCCGGCGCGCTTCGCGCAACAGGCTCTCGGGCGTGAAGGCGGAAGGCTGGTCGTAGTCCGTGTGTGCCACGATGGGCGGAATTGCCGGCGGTGCGAGTTTGGTCAAGGGGGGTCCACTTCCGAGGTTTTTTGCAATTGTTGGGGCTCTATGTCCGGGTTATGCAGCAGAATTGGAAAGCCGGCAAACTCGAGCTGCGATGACCGCATAATGATGCCGGGAAGCATATCCGCCCTCGCCGCTCCCTCCGCCCGCCCGCCGTCCGGTTGACAGGTTTGCTATTTCCGGAGCATTCGAAGTATGTAATGCCCGGACTCAGGGGACGCCAAGGATTTGGGCGCCAAGGATTTGGGGCAGGTAAGGATACGCGCATGCAGATCGACGCCGCCGCGGCTCAACTCGAAGCGCTGGGAAACCCGACGCGGCTCAAGGTCTATCGTTCCCTGGTTCGTGCCGGCCCCGACGGGCTGGCGGTCGGCCGCTTGCAGGAGCGCCTGGCAATAGCCGCCTCGACGCTCTCGCATCATCTGCATCGCCTCATCGTGGTCGGGCTTGTCACGCAAGAGCGGCAGGCGACGACCCTGATCTGCCGGGCAAGCTATCCGACGATGCGCCGCCTGCTCGGCTTTCTCACCGAGGAATGCTGCGCGGACGCCGACCGCAAGAAGCAGGCCAAGAGAGAAGCGGCTTAGGGCTCCGGCCGAACGCCCGGCCGTGAGCATCGGCGCGTCCCGGCGAGGGGTGGTGGTTGCCGCGCTCGGAACCTCGCAAACGCTTGCCTGGGCCTCGAGCTACTACCTGCCGGCGATCCTCGCCGACGACATTGCGAAATCCGCCGGCGTGGCGCGGGCATGGGTGTTCGGCGCGTTCTCGGCGGCGCTGCTGCTGACGGCGGTTCTCGGGCCCGCCGTCGGACGCATGATCGACCGGCGCGGCGGCTCCGGCGTGCTTGCCGCCTCCAATGTCGTTTTTGCGGTCGGGCTCGTCGCGCTTGGCGCGAGCAGCGGCGTCGCCGGCCTGTTCCTGGCGTGGGCCGTGCTCGGGGTCGGGATGGCGCTCGGCCTCTATGACGCCGCCTTCGCCACGCTCGCCGGCATCTACGGCCGCGACGCCCGCGCGCCGATCACCGGCATCACCTTGATCGCCGGATTCGCCTCCACGGTCGGCTGGCCGCTCTCGGCCTTCCTCGATGCGGAAATCGGCTGGCGCGGCGCGTGCTTCGTCTGGGCGGCGATGCACGTGACGATCGGCCTGCCCCTCAACCTGCTCTTTCTGCCGCGCGCGGTGCGGCCCGCGCAGCACAAGGACGAGGGCGCGGCGAGCTGGGAGCCGCGCGGCAAGATGATGCTGCTCGCCTATGTGTTCGCGGCAAGCTGGTTCGTGACCGGCGCGATGGCCGCGCATTTGCCGGCCTTGTTCGCGATGATGGGGACGACCGCGGTGCAGGCGGTGGCCGCTTCGGCGCTGGTTGGCCCGGCGCAAGTGGCGGCGCGCCTCGCCGAGTTCGTAATCATGCGGCGCATCCATCCGCTGGTGTCCGCGCGCATCGCCGCATCGATGCATCCGATCGGCGCCGCGCTCCTTGCCGCGATCGGATCGCCGGCCGCGGTCGCTTTCGCGCTGCTGCACGGGGCCGGAAACGGGCTGTTGACGATCGCGCGCGGCACCGTGCCCCTGGCCCTGTTCGGCCCCGTCGGCTATGGCGCCCGCACCGGCCTCCTCGGGGCGCCGGCCCGGGCGGCCCAGGCGGCGGCGCCGCTGCTGTTCGGGCTGTTGCTGGATTCGATGGGACGATGGGTTCTTTTGGTCTCGGCGGGGCTGTGCCTGTCGGCGCTGGCAGCGCTGCTGCTGCTCAACGCGTCCGAGGCCGAGGGGTGATTTGCGCGGATCGGGTGGACAAGGGTTGGGCAGGGAATGATTGAGCCGTCGCGCACTGCAGGCTTGTCGCCCGGACGTCTCGTCGCGCTCGTTTGCGCCGCGCAAGTCCTGGTGCAGATCGGCGCGTTCTTCTGGCCGGCGCTGCTGCCCGGCATGATCCGCCTGTGGGGCCTGACCAACAGCGAAGCGGGCTGGATCACCGCGATCTTCTACGCCGCCTATATGGTTTCGGTGCCGGTGCTCGTCACCCTGACCGATCGCATCGACGCCAAGCGCGTCTACCTGTTCGGGGTCGCTTGCACGATCCTCGGCCACCTGCTGTTCGGCTTCCTCGCCGACGGCTTCTGGTCGGCGCTCGCCACGCGCGCGCTCACCGGCATCGGCTGGGCCGGCACCTACATGACCGGTCTCAAGCTCCTGGCCGACCAGGTCGACGCCCGGATGATGTCGCGCGCCGTGGCCGGGCACGCCGCCAGCATCGGCATTTCCGGGGCGCTGTCGTTCTCCTGCGCTGATTTGATCGCCGGGCTCGCCGGCTGGCGCGCCGCATTCCTGGCAGCGGCGCTGAGCGCGAGCGTTGCCTGGCTGCTGGTGGCGCTCCTCGTGCCCCGGCGCGCACCGGTTGCGGCTCCCGCCGGCGGCCAGGCGACGTTCGACTTCCGCCCGGTGCTGCGCAACCGCTCCGCCATGGCCTATGCATTAGCTTATTGCATCCACACCCTCGAGATGAACGCGCTGCGCGGCTGGGGCGTGGCTTTCCTCGGCTTTGTCGCGCTGCGCACGGACGCCGGCGGCGCCGCGCTGTCGCCGACGCTGGTCGTGACGGCACTCGGCCTGATTGGCACGGGGGCAAGCGTCATCGGCAACGAAGCGGCGATGCGCCTCGGCCGCAGGACCTTGATCCGCCTTGCCATGATCGCCTCGATCGTGCTCGGCGGCAGCATCGGCTTTCTCGGCTCGCTCTCCTACAACCTCGCCGTCGTGCTGCTCATGGCCTATGGGCTCGTAGTCTGGCTCGACTCCTCCTCGCTCACGGCCGGCACCGCCGGCACGGCCGAACCCTCGCGCCGCGGCGCCACCTTGGCGGTCCACTCGATGCTCGGCTACGCCGGCGGCTTCGTCGGGCCGCTCATGGTCGGCTGGATTCTCGACCTCGCCGGCGGCATGAGCCAATTGGCCTGGGGCCTGGCGTTCCTGGCGATCGGCTTTTTGGTGCTGCTGGCGCTCGCGGCATTCTCCATCATCCGGCCGCGCGAGCTCGCGGGAGATCGTGGCGGTGCGTGAGTGGCCGCAGGGATCTGTGTCGCAGGCAACCAAACGCTGTGGTCGCATATCTGCCGTACTTGATCGGCCAATATTGCGAATATGCTGCCGCGTATTGAGCGGCACTGACGCTTGCGAGGATATCCTATGACGCTGATACGCGTGCCGGCCTTCACAATGATCGCAATAGTCTGGCTCGGGGTTCAGGCCGAAGCGCAAACGCGGTGCCCGGAACTGGTGCAACTGCGCAACGCCGCCACAGAGGCCTGGACAGGGGCGATGAGAGCACCGGCATCCGAGCGCTGCGGAGCATTATACCATGCCTCCTTAGCCGCGCAGGCGACACTCAAGTACGCAAATAACAATCGCGAGTCATGCGGCATTTCTGTCCCATTGCTGAACCAAGTGGAAGGCTACCACCGCAAGGCGGTACAGGCTCGCGACAATGCCTGTGCCGGACGCCCTATTCGACCATATCCAGCAGATATCATCCAACGTTGAGATCATAGGAACCCTGGTCCAGTTCGCCCAATTTCGGCAATTGATCACCGGTGCCGCTGCCGTGATCGTCCCAGGACCGGCGGGCGTCGGGCGCGGGCGCGGCGCCGCTCCAGCACGAAGCGCCAGTCGGACAGTTCCGCGCCCATGATGGAAGCCGCGCGCATCGCCGCCACCGCGACGTGGTCATAGGTCGGCGACGCCGCGCCGATGAGGCGCCGCAGGCGCGCCAGCGCGATTGCCGCCGTCGCCGAACGCTCGGCCAGGCGCGCGAGGTCGGCCTCCGCCCGCAGCCCCTGGAATGCGCTCGTCGCGGCGGGCAGAGCAAACAGAAGGACGAGCGCCAGCGGCCGCCAGGAGACGCCGCTCAATGCCGGGCCGAAATAGGCAAAAACTCCGAGCGCTGCCGCCACGGCGAGGGTCGCCCGCAGCGTCACCCGCGCAACGGCCGCCAGGCGCCGCTCCAGAATCCTGAGCTGACGAAAGGTTCGGCGGTGATAGTCGATCAGCTCCTGAATCTCCACGTCCGCCAGCCGGCGCGCGGCGCGCCCAACGTCCGCCGGCTGCAGCTGTCGCGCCGGTGTCCCCAGGCCGCGCTCCATGCGGCGGACATACCATTCCACCCACGACTGGCCGGACCGCCGGTCGAAGCCGGTCACGCGGTCGAGGCCCAGGCCGAGCGGGTGAAGAAAGCCCACGCACCGCAGCCGTTCCGCCGCCAGCCGATAATCGAGCCAGCGCTCGTGCCAGCGGCGGCGTGAAGCGATCGTCGCGTCGATGACAACGAGCCCGTTCACGATCATCTGCCCGACCACCCAGACGCCGAACACGGCCGGGAACAGGACGGTCAACGTTGCGGACAGCAGCGCGGCAAAAATGATGAGCAGGAAGGCGCTGGCGTTGCTCGAGCGGAACAGGCGGCCGTAATAGCCGGCGAATCCGTCGATCAGCTGCGCGCATTGGCGCAGCGCGCGCAGCCGTGCGCCGGGCCCGCCCCCGTTCGTCGCAACTTCGCTTGTTGCCCCACCCGACGGCCCGGGCGAGCCGTCCGCGGGGGCCTCCGCCGTTCCCGTCCGCCCGGCACCGACGGCGAATATCTT
>Ga0193751_1000061_pt1 | contig 95143 bp, 92 predicted proteins | sample L1c2metaG_FD_143050 | JGI IMG/M metagenome (GOLD analysis project Ga0193751, IMG submission 143050) | Soil microbial communities from a riparian zone of the East river system, Colorado, United States - L1c2 | ecosystem: Environmental > Terrestrial > Soil > Riparian zone | place: USA: East River... | reverse complement strand
CGACGCTACGTCGAGTGATCCCTTCTTGTGAATCCAGGCCACCAAAATCTTCTTGATCTGTGGCAATTATGACTCACTTGTTCTTGGATAAGCCCTAAGGCACCGCCAGACGAAAGAGGCGGCAACAGATATGTTCAGCCTACCGCCACCGCGCCACATCTCGACTCTACCTTGGCTGTGTGAAAACTCATACATTGGAGACATGTAGAAAATAGAATTCTCCAACATGGCATCCAACCGCATGTCCGTGGCATTATCAGTTCTCATGACGCGCAATTTCTCCAAAGTGTTTCTACGCGCGCGGCGTGCGTTGGAGTTTTCACACGGCCTGGGTCAAACTGCGACATGGCGGCATCGTTTGGCCACGTCCGATTTAGCCTCAATGTCGGACATCGGTCGGGGCCGCCAGCATGTCGGGAAAGTGCCATTAGCCGACAAGATCGAACATTGCTCCCGAACCACCTGCGTCGGCGCCGGTCTCAAGATGCACGGCCAAGCGCGCCAAGCCTCTCGAGCGCCTCGGCGGCAAGCTTCAAGGTGAGCTCGCCGGCGGGGAGCTCACGACTCAATGCGGCAGCTTGTCCCGCATAGAGCCCGCGGAAGTCGGCGGAGCCCTGAGATTCCGCTTTCGCGCGCAACGGCGCGAGCGCAGCCGCGGGCAGGGGGAAGGACGGAACGCCGGTTGCGAGCGGCCCCAGCTCGAAGACGATGCGATTCATGAGAACGCGAGCCGGGCGCCCGGTCACCACGTAAACTCCCGATCCGGTCGTGCCTTCCTTGTAAGTCCGCGTGGATCTCCGCTTATGTAGGCTGGTGGCATGTCTGACTCGTCCCCAATCTCGTCAACCCCTTCTCACGCATCGGTGGCGCTTGATAGGTAGTGCACCTTCGAACGGCGTCCACACTGCTGCCATTTCGGAGCTTCCGTTGATCACGCTCAGGATTCATCACATGACAACCTATCGCTTCCGCCGGCCGGTGAGCCTATGGCCGCACCGGTTGATGCTTCGCCCGCGTGAGAGCCACGACCTTCGCCTGATTTCGAGTACCCTGGCGGTGACGCCTGCCGCGGTGGTGACCTGGGCGGGTGACGTCTCCGGCAATGCCGTCGCGACGGCCACCTTTCAGGCCATGGCCGACAATCTCGTGATCGACAGCTCCGCGGAGCTCCAACTCGACGCCGCCGCCTGGCCTGTGTTCGATATCGCCGCCTCGGCCCTTTTCTACCCCTTCCGATATTCCGACGATGAGTGGACCGACCTCGGCGCACTGACGATCCTGCAATACCCGGACCCGGTGGGGCGGTTGCGGTTCTGGGCACAGGCGTTCGTCCGCGGCAATCCAACGGACACGCTTGCCTTGCTCAAAGACCTGAGCGCCGGCGTCTCAGAATGGATCAGCTATCAGAGTCGGGAGGATGAAGGCACCCAGTCGCCGACCCAGACTCTGGATCGCGGCTGGGGATCCTGCCGGGATTTCGCGGTGCTCTTCGTCGAAGCGGCGCGCAGTCTCGGTTTCGGGGCGAGAATCGTCTCCGGCTATCTCTACAATCCAAATCAAGACAGCGTGGGGTCAAGCGGTGCGGGGTCGACTCATGCTTGGGCGGAAGTCTACCTACCGGGCGCGGGCTGGATTACCTTCGATCCGACGAACCGTAATGTCGGCGGCCTCAATCTGATCCCCGTCGCCGTCGCGCGCGACATCCGCCAGGCAATGCCAGTGGCGGGCAGTTTCGTAGGGATGACCGATGCCTTTCGGGGGATGTCGGTAGAGGTCCTCGTCACGTCATCGCAACACTAGGGCGGTCGATGAGCGCGTGATTACCCGGAGAGAGGCAACCATGATAGAGCGATATAGCGACCACGCTGCGAACGAGCGCACGTTTCTAGCTTGGGTCCGGACAGCGATTGCCATTATGGCATTTGGTTTCTTGGTCGAGAAATTCGATCTATTCCTAGAGATTGCCGGTAAGTCAGTCGGTGGGCGCATGCCATCGGTGGGTGGGCAGGTCGTTGGTAACGTTGCCGGTCTCCTTCTTATTGCGCTGGGTGGCGTGACGATGGTCTTGGCGATATTTCGTTTCCACAAGACTGCACTTGACATCGACAGCATGGAGAAGCGGCCAAGTACTGGTGAGCGAATGGATATCATTCTCGTTGTGCTCATTGTTGCGTTAGGAGCCGCTTTGTTCGTCTACCTTTCGTACACCGTGATAAGCCGCCTTTGAACGTGCCCCGGTGTGGAATATACCTGGGTCGCTCCCCCCGAGGCCACGGCGATGGGAGATCTACTGCGCCGGGAAGAGACAGCCGATAGAGCGGTCGTCTGTCTTTTTCCAGTCTAGGGAAAAGGCCAGTTTGGCAGGAAAAGAAGCGCTCGCTCGGCTAATAGAGCGCCTATCCAAGAAGGACTACGAGGATTAGGCCCGAGCTTCGCGAAAGTGCCGTGCGGGTCGTGGAGTGGATTGCCCGTCGAACCGGTTAAACTCGCCGTCCGCCGCTCTCATGCACGCTCGGCAAAGTCGACGAAAAAGGCGACCGGGACCAAGGCCAAGACGGGCAAGGGTGGGAGCAAGGACGATCAAATATCGAAAACGGGGCATTGTCAGATTAACAAGGGGATAAAGGAAGAGGCCGCCAACTGAGGCGGCCTAGTGGCCTATATGACCGGTATGGCCGTCCGTTGGCCATTCAGTTTCTTGGCCTCAATCTCATCACGCAACGCTAGCGTTTGGGCGTCTTGTTCGGCAAGTTCCAGCCACTGGTGGCAGTGTCGAGCAGGACGGTTCGATGGTGTGGTTTTGCGAATTGCGCCAGCCGGACGTAGTTTTCTGCGCTTTTGCGATATTCGGGCACGAACGGTACACCTTGTCCCTCGAGATACGGCCACCACATCTGGCGATCCTCCTTAGGGTCAGGTCTGTCTCTAAATTCGATACCGCGACTACCGGGAGAGGTCGTGCGCATGTCTCGACGATCTTGTCCGAACGGAAGTCGATGCGGAGAGTGAAAAGCCCCGGCCATCGCGTCGCGGGGACAGGGACACGCCGGGGCTTCCATCTTCGGAACGGCGACACTACAAAGCAGTCACGCCACGAGCCGTCCCGACCATAGCCTGTTACTGCTACGGCTTAGTTCGCGAAGCGGATGCTGGGTGAGCCTATTACGCCGCTCTTTTCCATCGCCGCCTTAGTGTCATCGGAGGTCAGCCAGGAGCGGGCCTTTGACACATCGGCGACATCCTGCAGGATCACGACATCATTCGGATCCTCGGGGCTGCGGAACACTCTCCCATTGCTAATACCCGCGGTAAGGCGGCCCTTCTCGCGTGCATCGTAGCCTGTACGCCATGCGGCGTAGTCCTTGACCTTGAAGTGGACGGTCAGGTTTTCGTTCGTGTGCAGTGTATTCATCGTATTCATCGCGATACCTCCGAAAAAGATTGTGAATATAATTTGAATGTTCATCATTCAAACTAGGTACGGGAGGTAGGACTACTCCTCGCAGTAAACAAGGCACAAAAGAAATATAATTGTTATATTTTCGTTCTCCACAGAGATAATCTGAACCTAAGTTTGAGTGATTCCAGCCACTTGTGAATTTCGTCGTGGTCGCGACCCTCCACCATTTGGATGCAAAGACTGAAGGCACAAAAGGGAGGCCGAGGGATTACAAGGTTCATTGTTTCGGACGTCATAGTTCACCTGCCAGAAGTCCGAGAATTCTGCGGGTTCGTTCGAATTAGGATGTGCCAGGGCGAGGGGCTGCGATATATAAGCCAGCAGTACGACTACGCATTCCGACTATCCGAGCTGGCTAGCACTACGGAGGTCGCCAATGGCACGCGAAGTAACGGGCCAATCCAAAGCCATTCCCGCAGCTAGGCTGTTGGCGCTTGGGCTGGGCGCGGCAGCGTTCGGTGCGGTCGTGATCGGTGCGCTGGCGATTGGTCGCCTTGCGGTCGGTCGTCTAGTGATCAAGAAAGCACGTTTTAGCGCGCTGGAGGTGGATGAATTGACGGTTCGCAGGTTGCGTGTTGTAGAACATGAAAGGCCGAACTCGTGATACCCCCGACTGCGATCATCCAACAACATCGCTCCGTGCGGACATTCAGGCGTTTTTCGTAAGCAGGGGCCCGGCACGGTGCCACTCCGAAAATGATCCGCCAACGCTTTGACCCGGAATCAGGGCGGCGGGCCGGCGGCGTTGTTGCTATTAGTGGCGCGCCTCCGGATGGCTGAAGCAGGGAGTCGTGGGATAATTCGGTCCCAATGATCGCGATCTTGATACCGCTCCGCCCCCTCGTCATGCTGTACTGGTTTTGGAGAACTCAGCCATCTGAGTGGGCGTGCCCAGCGTGGAATGCAAACGGCCAATCGTAGAGAATGACACGTTATTTCGCGCCTCTATGTCGGTCGGCCGCCGTCCTTCAGCAAAGGAAGCGAGCAGGGTGAGCTTGTATTTTGAAGAACTCGATTACCGGCCCACGCCAATCGGTGCGCTGAGCCTGCGCCGCCGTCGTGAATTATCGCTGGGGGTCGATATCTTCGAGATCAAGCTTGGCAACCAATATCTCATGTCAAGCCTGTTCACGGCCTCCGAAATCGCGTTGGCGCGCCTGGGGCTGGCAGAGCTTTCGGGGCCGGAGCTCGATGTCGTCGTCGGCGGCCTCGGCCTCGGTTACACGGCGCAAGAGGTGCTTGAACATGCGACGGTCAAGTCTCTTCTCGTCGTCGAGGCGCTGGACGCTGTGATCGATTGGCATGAGACGGGGCTGCTGCCGCTCGGGCCCGCGCTGACCGAAGATCCGCGCTGCCGGTTCGTGCTGGGTGACTTATTTGCGCTGGCTGCCTCGAAAGAAGGATTCGATCCGGAGGTGCCCGCGCGACGGTTTGATGCCATTCTGGTCGACATCGACCATTCTCCGAACTTCCTGCTCGATCCACGGAACGCAGCCTTTTACCAGCCCGAGGGATTGAGACAGCTCGCCGCCCACCTTCATATCGGCGGTGTCTTCGGGCTTTGGTCAAACGAGCTTCCGGACGAGGCGTTTACACAGCTGCTTAACGCGGTCTTCGCCGAGGTGCGCGCCGAGCGGGTGACGTTTCACAACCCGCTTCAGAGCCGAGAGTGGACCCAGACCATTTACTTGGCACGGGCAGGTGGTGCGCCAGAGCTGCATGAGGCCGAATGACGGCTGCCAAGCGCAGGTTGATTTCTGAACACTGACACCGAAGCGGTCCTCAACATGTTCCGGATTCATGATCTGTCCCATAGACCGGGAGGTGCTGGCCGGTTTCGATGCCTAGTGGCCGATTTTGAAAGCCGCAGTGGCCGAATTTGATTTTGTCAAGGAATCCGGGACTCCTCGTGATAACTTTGCCCCCGGCGGGTTCCGGGTTGATCCTTGTGCAGCACGAGGGGACCGAGGCCGCACGCCCCGGGCGTATCAGCCACACGCCCGGAGTGCTATTTTGGTCGCCTCAGTTGGGCTTACAGATGCCGTCCAGAGCCGAGCAATATCGCGCCAGAGCGGCCGAGTGCGAGTTACGAGCAAAGGAAGCGCGGTACCCCGACGCAAAGCATGACTTCGAAGAACTAGCCCTCCAATGGCTCGCCCTTGCCGAACAGATGGAACGGCTAAGCCGATAGGCCGCCTCAGTTGGCGGCCTCGTCATCATCGGGTTGCGTGTACTGCCTCCTGATTGCCCGCGCCGGCAAGCGCAAGCCACAAGAATACTGATGCTGAATTCCGCGCTTTTTGTGCGGTACATGAGTCCGGAATTGGCACAAAGCGGAAAACCCGATTAGCGCCGCGAATGTCTGGACACGGGGCACAAGCGGACCTGTCGCGGGCGTGCCCCTATGCCTTTCCCGCGTCAGTTTTACTTCCTATCTGCCGGTCGCATTGGAGTTCGGTGCATCTTGCACCACGTCAAGATCTGCGGAGCCGAAATCCGCTCGCCATCGGGGCCCTGGATAAATCTTACGATGCAATTATCGAGCAACAGGTCGCAGGCATTCATCATGGCACCTTCTTGGGACGCATGTGAGCGGGATGTACCCTCGCTGTTCAGATGCGGATTGAAGTAACGGACGCGCCAGCTCATGGAGCTCCCCAAATGCAGACGTGCATCTCCGCGCAGCGACGTCCGATGACGACAAGAGCCGTAGCGGGCCAAAAAGCCCAGTATCAACGCAAGCCGACCCGCGAGCGATGACCAAGTCAATACTCCCGTAGATAGCCCTCGATCGCAAGCGGCCGGGCGAGCTGTTCGGCCGCGTCCTCGAGGTCGAATTTCTTGTCGGATTCCGCGGCGATCAGCAGCAGGTCGGCTTCAGAATCTGACGAGCCTCGGATGCGCGCATTTTCCGCTAATGGCACATCGCGTCAGTTCGCTGCGGTGCATGATTTTGACCGCAGTTGGGGGCTAAGCGGACCGTTCACGGCATCGCAGAACCGACGCAAGTGCGCGACAGGTCAAATCTTGATCGCGTTCGCAAAGAGCATGTCACCCCATTCATACAGAGGTCGCATAAAATCAGACTGGGTATGGATGGCCCGACCTTTGCGATCAAGCCATTTTCGTCCGTAGGTATCGAACGGAAAATGCCGAACGTAATAGTCGCAAGTCTCCTCCCAATGCTCCACCGACAGTGACTTGCCATAGTGCTGGCAATAAAGATCGGTCTGCACCCGTTCCACCCCGCCTGGCTCTCGCGCATGTTGTTCCGCGAAGAAGACCTCCGAGCGGTTTCGCCAGAGCATCAGAATGTCCCTTTGTTCTGGCCCGAAAAATCGACGAAAGCCCAACAGTTCGCGGTCGGGTTGATAGGGCGCACGATCGTCAGGGGTCATATATGCGTCGAAAAGCCGAATTCGTGCGCCATCGCAGTCGCTAGCACGCGGCCCTCCTGCGAAGCCTCGCAGATCTCCGGTAACGCGTTCATCCGCATCAAAGCAGAACATCCAGTCGAACTGAAGCTGTGCACGCGCAATCTGCAGCAAAAGTCCGCGATGTCGGCCTTCGGCGATCCGGCGCGCCTTGATGTCCTCCTCCCACGACCCATTTGTCACGACCAGGGCGACTTTTGGGTGGCTACGCAGAACTTCCAGCGTCCGATCCGTACTCGCGTCATCATATGCGATGATCGCGTCCACATGCTTGCCGACGAAATTAAGGGTGTCCTGCAGAATAAGCGCCTCATTGCGGAGCCGCGTGATTCCGATCACCAGGTGCTTCTGACCCTTCAGGCCTGCATTGCACGTGATGATCCGTTCGCAGTCGCGGAGTTGCCAGTTGCTTGTTCCCGGTATGACCACTGCCATGACTCTGATTGAAAAATTTGGCGCCGATGATGGTCGACCAGTGGAATAACTGCAAGACCTACGCCAAAGTCCGCAAATTACCGACCTTGTGCCGATGCGCCCCGTCGGCTCCTGCGACAAGGCAGAGCGGGGTGGGCACGGTTCAGCGTTTCGCTAGAGCCGCCTTAGAATCTCTGCATCAACCGGGGAGTCCGCTCCTGGCGTGCGCCGTGGAAAGGCGGCGCTTTCCAGTGGGTGCAAGCCCCACCCGGCAACCGCTCCAGCCGGAAGCAACCGGAGCAGTCATGGAGGTAACGAAATGGCTGAAGCCTTCGGTTAGCGGGTCACGATATACGGTGACAGCGCGAGTGTGCAGGCCGTAACGCGAGTGAACGCCGAGCAAGCCTCGAAAAGGACAATGCACAGGCCGACCCGACTGCCATATCGGGGAAGGCTGACACGACGTGGGCGAAGTGAGCGAAGTGGTACGCCCGGTCGCTGTGCCGGGGTATTGGCGACAGCATGTACACAAGGAAAGCGTACGCAACACGGGAGACCCCAAGGCGTGGCAGGGATGGCCAACCGGACGCCCGCGAGGGATAGGCCGGGCGCCGTGGGGAGGCGGAGAGGTTCGTTGTACCGCTGAAGCCGGGCAATGCCGGTGGAGGGAAGGGACCTCAGTTCAAGACGAACGCAATACGTGGTGAGGGACCTGGAGATTGGGCAACCTATCAACTCCGAAGAGTGTTCAGAAACTGCAGAAGGCGTTGCACGCGAAAGCGAAGGCAGAAGCCGGCTATCGTTTCTACGCCCTGTACGACAAGATCAGCCGCGAGGACATCCTGGCTCATGCCTATGCCCAGTGCCGCTCGAACAAGGGCGCACCGGGTGTAGATGGTCAAGACTTCGCGGACATCGGGACGTATGGGCTGCAACGGTGGCTTGGCGAACTGGCGCTTGCGCTCAGGCAGGAGACTTACCGACCGGCCCCTATCAGAAGAGTGTATATACCGAAGGCCAACGGCAAACTCAGGCCGCTGGGCATCTCGACCTTGCGGGATCGGGTCTGCATGACAGCAGCGATGCTGGTGCTGGAACCGATCTTTGAAGCCGATCTTGCACCAGAGCAATACGCCTACCGTCCTGGACGCAATGCGCAACAGGCGGTGGTCGAGGTGGGAGCGCTGGTAGATCATGGCCATCCGGAAGTCGTCGACGCCGACCTCGCGGACTACTTCGGGAGCATTCCGCATGCCGAACTTTTAAAGTCGGTAGCGCGCCGAATTGTTGATCGGCGCGTGCTGCATCTGATCAAGATGTGGCTGGACTGCCCCGTGGAAGAAACCGACGATCGAGGAAGGAAGACACGTACGACCGAGGCCCGGGACAACCGGCGCGGCATTCCGCAAGGTTCACCCATCTCGCCCTTGCTGGCGAATCTGTACATGCGCCGGTTCGTGCTGGGATGGAAGATGCTCGGGCTGGAGCGAAGCCTCGGCTCTCGCATCGTGACCTACGCCGACGATCTCGTGATCCTGTGCCGGAAGGGCAAAGCCGAAGAGGCGTTGCAGCGACTGCGCGAGATCATGGGCAAGCTGAAGCTCACGGTCAACGAGGAGAAGACACGAATCTGCAAGGTCCCGGAAGGAGAGTTCGACTTCCTGGGATACACGTTTGGGCGGATGTATTCAGCGAGAACCGGAAAGGCGTACCTTGGATACCGGCCATCGAGGAAGAGCATCAAGCGCATGGTCGAGAACGTCCACGCACTGACCGCCCGATCGGGGACTTGGCAAGAGACCACACAGATGGTGAAGAAGTTGAATCGCACGCTGCGCGGATGGGCGAACTACTTCGAAGTAGGCACCGCCACCAAGGCGTACCGGGCGATCGACAACTACACCGCTGTGCGGTTGCGCCGGTGGTTGCGCTTCAAGCACAAGGTCAGGCGACGCAAGGGCGGAGCTTATCCACTCTCGCACCTTTACGGGCACTTCGGGCTCGTACGCCTGTGCCGGCTTGGGCACGACGTGCCGTGGGTGAAGGCGTGAAGTCTTGTCCGAGAGCCGGATGCGGGAAATCTGCATGTCCGGTTCGATGAGCGGGATGTGGAAACGGAGCCAGGGTTGAACCACTAAGGCACCGCCTGCCGAAAGGGGCGGCAACAGATATGTTCAGCCTACAGCCACCGCGCCACATCTCGACTCTACACTAAGGGGACGAGCCGATCTAGGCCATCAATGTCCGCTCACGGGGCAACCCCTAAGCGAAATCGGCCGGGACTTGCGTTGACTGTTGCCCCGGAACACCCGCTGCTGGCACTAAGCCAAAATGTCGGAGGTCACCGCGGACTTCCGGTTTTGGAGGCACAGCTGCCTCCGAGCCACAGCATCGTCGTAGGTTCGTATTGCATCACGTAATTCAAGACGGCGGCGCGGGCGTGTCTGGGGAGCCTGAAGGGACGTTGCTACCAATTGCGCCACGAAGTTCGATGAGACGCGGCAGGATAAATCACGGCGTCGAGGATTGCCGCTACTGGCGACAAGAGAGGTTGCTGTGCCGGATTGTGGCACGCCCTCATCCATCCCAATGGCGATTGACAGTTTCATTTTGGGGCCACTGACAGCCTACGGATGAGGCTTTCCGTGCGACATTATCAACGGGACAACGCTGAAGTAGATCGCGGCGCTCAAAGCGACGGTGTATAAAGGAAACCACATCTGGAGATATGGCCACATCGGGCAATCCTCCTTGTGCACAGTCAGAACCGACAAAACAAGAAGCCTCAGCCAGAGTGGGGCTGGGACGGCGCAAAATGAGAAGCCCTGGCCGGGGACGATGGGGGACGGGGGCCAGGGCTTCCATCTCCGGAACGGCGGCGCCACCAATCCCGGTCGTTAGATTATGGCTGAGGCTTTTGGTGCGACATTACGAATGCCGCTATACCCAAGCAGATCGCGACACCCAAAGTAGCGGTGAATAAAGGAAACCACATCTGGAGATACGGCCACATGGGACGACCCTCCTAAAGCTAGGTTTCTCTTGAGATTTGAGATGGTGACTACATGCTACTTTTGCTAGTACCCAGGATAAAATAAGCGACTGAGGTGCCAGCGCCGGAAAAATAGGACTGCACGGCAATATGCGCCCTGCCAATCCCCTCTGGATAGGCGAGTCAAGCCCCTGCCTTATTCAAACCGACCCACTACCCTAATTCGGACAGCACCATCGCCGGGAACCTTTTGATCACGCCCCGAGTTGTCTTGGTGTCCGGGCGTGGAACGCCTTTTCCCTTCGGCCACTAGATCCCGGCAACGTGTTGACTCACAGCCCTGGTCGCCCCCCGGCCGGGGCTGTGTCTTCTGTCCACTAGCCCCTTTTGAAAACGCGAGTGGCCGTTTTGCCCCGAAGGGGGCCAGCGCCCGGATTTTGATTCTGGCCTAGTTCGACCCCCAGTGGCCAGTTTTGAACTACGCAGTGGCCTATTTTGTTCAGGGTACTAACAAAAATAGCTCGTGGTCACTATGTCAAATTCAAGGGGCCACCAGTGGCAACGGAATGACCCGAGTGCTCCAATCGGCGGGTTAGCTTTGGTTGGTAGAGGAATTGTTGGATCGGCCTTTGCGGTACGGAGGGGGAGATGCCGACTTAATGAAAAGAATGGCCCGGAAGCCTGGCTGCAGGTCAGCATTTTGACCCCGCGCCAAAGCATTCATCGAGTGAGTGAGACAAGGTGAGGAGACCTCCAATGACAACAGTTAAGGAGCTGCTCGGTAAGAAGGGCCATCAAGTCTTTTCAATACAGCCTGATGATACCGTATACAATGCGATCCAGAAGATGGCTGATGAGAACGTAGGGTGCTTGGTTGTTATGAATAACGGAAGGCTCATCGGCGTTATTACGGAACGCCACTATGCTCGGAGTGTTTTCTTGAAAGGTCGAGCATCGCCGGAAACCCCAGTCCGAGCCATTATGGAAACTCGCGTCATTTACGCACAGCCTGAGCAGTCGGTCGAAGAGTGCATGGCAGTGATGACTGAAAAGATCGTGCGTCATCTTCCCGTTATTGAGGAAGGAAAATTGATTGGTATAATTTCTATTGGCGATTTGGTAAAAAGCATTATTAGCGATCAGAAATTCATGATTGAACAGTTAGAACATTATATGCATGGTGCCTAATTCTCAAGTTCTTGTGCAGGATTGAGCAGCAGCGCCCTGGCTCAGCAAAGCGCTCCATAGAGCCACATATCTTCGCGTGAGGAAAACGGGTGCATCCTTGGGCACGCCCGCCCACGCTGCCAAAATAACACTAGCGAAAGCAGCATGTTATGGTAGGAATGCGATTCCGCCTCTGCCGGCGCGCGATTTCCGCTCCCGCGTCCGCCCCACATCTATCGGAAGCAAACTCGCCGTTCCGCACCCCATTCAATAATCGAGGAAGCTCCTGAGCATCCTTGATCGGCTCGGATGCTTCAGCTTTCGCAGCGCCTTCGCCTCGATCTGGCGGATGCGCTCGCGGGTGACCGAGAACTGCTGGCCGACTTCCTCCAACGTTTGATCGGCGTTTATGCCTATGCCAAAGCGCATGCGCAGCACGCGCTCCTCGCGCGGGGTGAGCGAGGCGAGCACCCGCGTCGTGGTCTCGCGCAGGTTCGACTGGATCGCCGCGTCGATCGGCAGGATCACATTCTTGTCCTCGATGAGGTCGCCGAGGTGGCTGTCCTCCTCGTCGCCGATCGGGGTCTCGAGCGAGATCGGCTCCTTCGCGATCTTGAGGACCTTGCGCACCTTCTCGATCGGCATGTGGAGCTTATCGGCGAGCTCCCCGGGCGTCGGCTCGCGGCCAATCTCGCTGAGCAACTGTCGGCTCATGCGCCTGACCTTGGTGATTGCGTCGACCATGTGCACGGGGATGCGGATGGTGCGCGCCTGATCGGCAGTACTGCGGCTGATTAACTGCTTTATCCACCAGGTGGCGTAGGTCGCGAACTTGTAGCCGCGCCGGTACTCGAACTTGTCGACCGCCTTCATCAGGCCGATGTTGCCTTCCTGGATCAGGTCGAGGAACTGCAGGCCGCGGTTGGTGTATTTCTTGGCGATCGAGATGACGAGCCGCAGGTTGGCCTCGACCATTTCCTTCTTGGCCTGACGCGCCTCGCGCTCGCCCTTCTGCACCATCTGGACGATCTTGCGGAATTCCTGGATCTCCAGCCCGGTCTCGCTGGCGAGCGCGTGGATGTCGGCGCGAATCTCCTTGACGCGGTCCTTGTCCTTGGCGACCAGGCTCTTCCAGCCCTTGGCGGAAAGCTTGGAGGCGCGGTTGAGCCAGCGCGGGTCGAGCTCGGAGCCCTGGTAGTTCTTGAGGAAGTCCTCGCGCGCCACCCCGTGGCTCTCGGCGAGCCGCATCATGCGGCCCTCGTAGCTCACCAGGCGCTTGTTGATGTCGTAGAGCTGCTCGACCAGGGCGTCGATGCGCGCCTGGTTGAGGCGCAGCGACTTGACCTCGACGATCAGCTCGTCGGTCAGCTTCTTGTACTTGCGCTCCTGCGCCGGGGAGAGCGACTGGTTGAGCAGCTTGTTCTCGATGTCCTGGTCCTGCAGGCGGCGCAGGCGCTTGTAGGTGTCGGCGACGTTGTCGAAGGTCTCCAGCACCTTGGGCTTGAGCTCGGCCTCGATGGCGGCGAGCGAGAGCGAGTTGTCGAGATCGTCGTCGTCGAGGTCGGAATCGGCAATGGCCGCTTCCTCGCCCGCGTCGCCGCCCTGGCCGTTGGGGCCGTGCCCGTTGGAACCGGCGGCAGGCTGGAACGGGGTCGGGCCGACCGGTGCGGCCGGCGGCGCCGCGACCGGCGGCGGCACCACGGCTGCCATGGGAGCGGCGGCGGCAAGGCCCATCGGATCGGCGCCCGGCGCCGGAGCGCCCGCTGCCATGACGCCCGGAGCTCCGGGCACGCCGGGAGCGCCCGGCATCGCCTTGGCGTCGGGGCCCTGGTAGGTCGCCTCGAGATCGATGATGTCGCGCAGGAACACCTTGCCTTCGTTGAGCTCGTCACGCCAGATGATGATCGCCTGGAAGGTGAGCGGGCTTTCGCACAGGCCCGCGATCATCGCTTCGCGGCCGGCCTCGATGCGCTTGGCGATGGCGATTTCGCCTTCCCGCGATAGCAACTCCACGGAGCCCATTTCGCGCAGGTACATGCGCACCGGATCGTCGGTGCGCTCGGATAATTCCGGCTTCTTGACCTTGGCTGGCGCGCGGCGCTGCAGCTCGATGATCGCGCTCCCTTCGCTTTCCTCCTCAGCCTCCGCGCCCTGCTCCTCCTCGTCCGGCTCGGCCTCCTCGATCTCGACCACGCGGATGCCAATCTCATTGAGCATGGCCAAAACATCCTCGATTTGCTCGGACGTCGCCTTCTCCAAGAGCATCGTAGAATTGAACTGATCGTGGGTCACGTAGCCGCGGTTCTTCGCCTGCTTGATCATCGTGCGGATGGCGGCGTCCGACAGATCGAGCAGCGGGGTGTCCGGCGGGGTCTCGAGATCCGCCGGCGCCGGCGCCGGCGCCCCTCCCTTGCCCTCGTGGGGGAGCGCCTTAATTTTGCTTGCCATGACTTTCTCCGCGCCGGGTCATCGGCCGGCCGCGCTGCCGATAGCTTAAAGGGGCTATGCATTGAGCACCTGAGCCGCCGGTGCCCCAGGTCGTGCCCGCCGAGATCAGCGTGTCATGCGGTTCATTCTGTATAGCATGATCGTCGATGCGACCGCCAACCTCCTCGCATACCGCTGCGGACTCGAGTTCCGGTTTGATCGCCGGACCGACGCTTTTTTTCGGCAAGCGGCCGATGCTTGGCCGCTTCGTCGGGAAATTATTCGCTGTATTCCATCAGAGGTCTTCCGGCTCATGAGCTCGGGATGGATGGCCCGAGAAGGAGACGACGTTCTATCGGCTTGCGAAAGACGTCCTTCGTTTGGTGAAAATCAGACTGACGAGTCCGCCTCGATTGGCAAAAATCCGCCCGGACCGCCAATCCGAACGGTTCCATTCATTCGGGTCTCTGCAGCATCCGGCCTTCTATAGGTACCGAGAATCCTATCCCAGAAGAAATGGATCACCGCGAAATTGCAGTTCGCGTGGCGGTGATGAACGAAGTGCAGCTCCCGTTTCCGTCTGAACCATGCAAACCGCTCAAGCCGCGATCCCTCTACGTGGTATTCCTTGTCGAAAAAGACGTGCGCGTAGAATGACGCCGCACATGCGGCTACCTGAACCACGAAGAGATCGACCGGCAGTACGAGGTATGCGCACGCTCCTACTAGAAATACAGGAATAAAGAAGAAGGGCGTATTGTTGCCTTCGTCGCCAAGGTACGTCCGCGAGACGCGATGATCTTTGGAATAGTAGACGTGATGGAAGTTGATATGGTTGCGGAAGAACTTGCCGCCGATTGGATGATGGCCGAGCTTGTAATGCATCAGCGTCCGCCCAAACGACATGACTAAATGCGTAGCGACGGCGGTCACGAGATATAGCGGAAGCTCCGGAAGGAGCCGCGATACCGTCTGGACCATGAGCTCTTCCTCCCGCTTAGGGAGCCAATTTAGCACATTTTGCCCGTGCCGGCAGTTCGATGATCGAGTGGTCAGCGGTTGAAGCCTGACGCATTAGCACGATCCGCATCGAAGCCGACCGCCGCGTTCAAGCGCGTTCACCGGGAACTATCAGTCTGGGTCTTCCCACTGGCATACCTCCTATGGCGACTGCGAAACCGGTTGAACCCGAACACCGAGGTCACGGTTTGGCTCAGAGTGTGGCAATTTCAACTCACGAGCCCCATATTGCCGACATGCACAACCTGCAGCGTCCGGAAGCCTCGCCTCATAAGCGGCAGCGCCGGTCGGACGTGGCGCGTACGCCACCTTGCGGGTGGATGCTTTGTGGATGCCGGGACGTCACCGGGCTTTCGCAACCACGCCAAGACCGCCGCGTTCAAAGCGATATGCGAGGCCGAGCTTAAGATTTGGCTTGGGTCACCGGCGAGCAATCGTACTTGATCGCTGTTGAGGCGCCGATGCCGCGCAATTGGCGCAACCATCCTGGTCGATCCGGTCGGTAAGCTCGATGTGCCGCGTTTTCGAACATGCAGGAGGAGTCATCTCTTGCAGGTATTAGTCGCGACAACAATGTTGACCAGGCTCTCAGAGTACTGAAAAAGAAGATGCAACGGGAAGGCATCTTCCACGGGATGAAGCGACGAAGGTTCTATGAGAAACCATCGGAGAAGAAAAGACCGAAGCAATCCGCCGGGCGCGTAAGCTCGCGCGCAAGCAGGCGCAGCGCGAAGGCTTGATCGCCCCGCGCAACAAAGAATTCGGAGCAGGGAAAACGGTCGAACGCCGTCAATTGTCGACACATCGTTGATGACGAAACCCAAGGAGAACCATGAGATGGCAGCGCGAGCAGGGGTCAAGGTAGAGTCCACCGACCTCCGGGAAGGCGATAATCGTCCCTCCAGTCGGTTGGCTTATGGACCCTCGGCGAAGGAAGCCGACCCCGCCCACGACGGTAATCTCGTCGCGGGTCTTTGAATGATCGTGAATACCATCGGCCATCGGGAATGCTATATCCGGTTGGTTTGCGCCGGCCCGGCCGAGCGCTGGGCAAAGGAGGCGAGATGAGAGATCCGGTCGACACCTACATGCAGCATCTCGTGCCCATGGTGATCGAGCAGACCAACCGGGGCGAGCGCGCTTACGATATCTATTCGCGGCTGTTGAAGGAACGCATTGTGTTCATCACCGGTCCGATCGAGGACAATATGGCGTCGTTGGTGGTGGCGCAGCTCCTATTCCTGGAGGCCGACAATCCGAAGAAAGAGGTCGCGATGTACATCAATTCCCCGGGCGGCGTGGTCACCTCCGGGCTTGCGATCTACGACACCATGCAGTTCATCCGCCCGCCAGTATCGACCCTGTGCGTCGGCCAGGCGGCGTCGGCCGCATCGCTGTTGCTTGCGGCCGGCGCCAAGGATCTGCGTTTCGCGCTGCCCAACGCCCGGATCATGGTCCACCAGCCGTCCGGCGGGTTCAAGGGCCCGGCGACCGACATCATGCTCCACGCCCAGGAGATCCTGAGTCTGAAAAAGCGCCTAAATGAGATATACGCGCAGCACACCGGTCAGCCGCTCAAGAATATCGAGGACGCACTCGAGCGCGACACGTTCATGACCGCCGACATGGCCAAGGATTTCGGCCTCATCGACAAGGTGATCGAGAAACGGCCCGTCGAGGACCCTGCGGCCGAGGTAGGCGAACCACCGACGGAGTCCCTTCCGAAACCTCTTCGAAGTCCGTAGAACGAGGTTTTCGGAAGGGCAGGCCTAATTTGAAAACGGCTGGAAATGCTCCGCCGCCCCGTCAATCTCCCGCGCGAAACGTCGAAAGATCGAAACCGCCTCTTGCTGCGCTCCTAATGCGTCCTGCGGACCGGCAACCTCAATCGTGACCATAGTGGCGAGAAAATAATCCCCGTCTAGTTGAAACCTCACCCTCCAAAGCGACGCTTCGCCCTTCGGCGTGACAGTCGTGCCAGTTTGTCGAACCGAGGTTATGCCAATCCTTACGGCCATAGCGCCCTCGCCTGGGTAGTACGATCGTCACGCGCCCCGGATATACTTCTAAGCTATTTTGATGCTGAATCTTTTGACAATAGCGCGACGGCTTCCTGCACCGTCGTCATAAATTGTGCGGGGAAAATGATGGTCGAGTTCTTTTCGACCGAGATTTCCGCCATCGTCTGGAGGGTGCGGAGCTGAAGTGCCACGGGATGCTCCGTGATGATGTCGGCCGCTTGGCCGAGCTTCACCGCGGCCTGGTATTCCCCCTCGGCGGCGACGATCTTCGCGCGACGCTCGCGCTCGGCCTCAGCTTCTTTTGCCATTGCGCGCTGCATATTGTCGGGAAGTACAATGTCTTTAATCTCGACCGCCGTTACCTGTGTGCCCCACGGCTCCGTGTGCCCGTCGATGACGTTCTTGATCTGCAGGTTGATGCTCGCGGTGTCCGAGAGAAGCTGATCGAGGCTGAATCGTCCGACGACATTGCGCACAGTGGTCTGGCTGATCTGATTGATCGCATTGTAGACGTTCTCAATTACGATCACCGCTTTTTCCGGATCGGAAATATGATAGTAAGCGACCGCCGCGATGTCGATCGAGACGTTATCCTTCGTGATGATTTTTTGCGAGGGGATTTGCATTGTGACGGTGCGCAAGGATACGCGCTCCATCTGTTGGACGGGAAGGAAGATCAGCGTGAGGCCCGGCCCGCGCACGCCCTCGAATTTTCCGAGAAAAAATACGACGCCGCGCTCGTACTGCCGCAGCACGCGAAGCGAGCTGATGAGATACAGGATTACCAGAATGCCGAGAATCTCGAGAATGTAGGTCAAATTCATGGCGTTTCCATTTAGTTGTCTGAACGGTTCAAGATGCGTGCGAACGAAGACGTGCAGACTGAAGGTGCTGGTGTCATCCGCGGCAACGGCACGCCGACGCAAGAAATGTGGCTACGGTTTAGCATAGGCGCGTCGGTCGAACTACGTCTGAGCAAAATTGCTCACCTCATTTGGCCGGAACGCGTCGTCTTGCCTGCCCGCACCGGTTGGGACGCGGTGCGGGGCGGGGCGGCGAGAGGCCGGAAGAGCGAGACGCTTCCACCTGGTGGCTATGCCGCAGCCAGCTCGCTACCGCACCTCTCGGCTTGGTGCCGATAAAATTCGAGGATGAAAAGGCGTAGGGCGGACGACAGGTTCCCCTGGCAACGGGTGCGGTCGATCGAGGCAATGAGCTCCGGCAAGGTTATCTTGCGCGCGGTGGCAATTTTCTTCAGCCCGTTCCAGAACTCGTCCTCGAGGCTGACGCTCGTTTTGTGCCCGTCGAGTACCACGGATCGCTTGAGAACGGTCGACTGCATCCCCTGTTAACGCGCGGCAGGGTGCCCGGTTCCTGCCCGCCACTCCTGGGACCACCATCGACAAATCGGGACAGCATGCGCCGGCCATCGATGTATGCTGCCCGGGTAATGCGTCAGTTTCGATTATGACGCAAAATCAATAACTTATTGAACGGACGCGCTTTAGCGCTGGTTGTCGATTTGGCCCAATATTGGCACCGCGGTTGCTAGCGAAACATCGTTAGCAACGGCGAGGCTCACCCATCCTTGGGCCATTTGGAGGTATCGGGCTTTGCTGGACGGATCGGCCGTCTCGCGCGTCAAGCGCAGACACTCCGCGGCGAACTGTCTATACTCAACGGCTGAACGCACTGGACCGTACCCCCACCTGTTCACACGTTTCCGCAATGGCGAAACACTGTGGCGGATGAAAGGTTCCGGTGCGGTTAAAAAGGTAGAGGAAAACATGCCCCGAGGCCCCCGAGGTGAGAAGCGCCCGTCCGCGACTCAACCCCGGGCCGCGGCACCCCTCGCCCTCTATGCCGTGCGGCAAGACGGCACCAGATTGGACCCCTTTGGCCCAAACCCTGGCGGTCTAACGTCTGCAATCCCAAGGGGACGCCGAAGATGGCCCGTCTCGATAGCCCTGGTCTCCATCTTGTGTTTTTTATCGCCAGCCATCGCCCAAGTCAGCCAGCCGGAACTTCCGCCCAACACGTTGCGCTGTGAAGGGTTCAAGAAAACCTCGGATGGAACATGGTACGCCGAGAAATCCGCTCCATTCGACATCGGCGACACGAAAGAGGTGACTGTGGAACGGCAGGTAATCGGCCCAGGATCCCACAAGATCGGCGGAATTGACCTCTATGTGCTGCTTGAGCGGCAGTGCGGCGGGTCGCGGGGTTAACCGCCTGCAAGCTTGCGGGGTTCGGGCAGCGGTAGTGTCTCAGTTTGAAATCCGGCGCCCTTGACCCCGGCCTCGAATTCATATGCTTGCGCGAGACAGCGGGGTCTATCATGGCTGGTTTGGCGGAGGCTTTCGCGCATTTCGGCGCGGCTGGTAAAAGCCAGCGAGGGAGTTCGTCGGCCCGCACGCCTGACGGCCGTGCTGTCGTCATGACATTGTGGAAGGATATACTGGATTACACCACTAAACCGATCTCCTATAATACCTATGGGCGAACCGATTTGCCTGAATGGACGGATAAGCCCGGAAACCTGGAACGGCTAGATAACTTGTTGTGGGCGCGCGACCAGTGCGATGGAATGTTTCGTGTGGTGATTGCCGTCGCGGAGAACATTCGGGCATCCCCTCGCAAGATTTCTGATTGTTACCCGCAAAATCGAATGGTGATGAAACTGTTGGATGTCGACGAACAGACTGGTGAATTTCGGGCCGTGAATATTGGAAAGTGAATAGTAATGCCCGAGGCCTCCGAGGCGAAAAACGTCCGGCCGACGTGATCGGCCGCCAGCAAGCAGCTGCCTTGACACGCCTGCCCCTGACTCCTTGAAAGCATCATGTTGTGGTTCGCGGCGGCCGGGATGGCAATTACGCCACTGCGTTCATGGACGATGTTTGCTCACGCCTTGCCGATCCGCCACGGACGGCCACAGAGCATACCTTGACGCGGTTGAGCGGCCCTCGCGGATCCCAAAGCTGGATGGGGTGGCGTACGGCCTTTCGGATTTGCAGCGTGGAGGTGTGCTAGAAGCGACAGCTTGCGCAAGCCGGCTAAGGACGTCTTCTCTGCCTCGGGCAGCCGCCTTGAGCTGGAGCTCCTTTGCGGACTGCAATGTTCTGTTCTATCCTGGAAAAACACTGAAAAAGGGGACCAAATGGCCTTCAGGCCGAATTATAGACAACAACGTGCGGAACGTGATCGCGCTGCTCGTGCGAGGCAGGCGGAAAAACAGAAGAGGCGGGATGAGAAAACCACGCAGCGCAAGGAGGAGTATGAAGTAACCGAAGTTTTGCCTGAAAGCGAGCGGGAACAATAGCGCGGTCAAACCGGTTCGCCGGGCTCTGTCGACTTTTATAATTAAGCTGTCGCGGCAAGAATCCGTGTCTTCGGAGTTCGCCGGCCGTCCTTAAGATAGGCGCATGGAACAGGCGGAACGAAAGGAACAGACAAAACGTAATAGTCCGACCGTCTCCACCATCCTCGAACCGCGAACCACAAGGAGAAGGTGACTCCCTATGTCGTTTGAGACGTGGAATCCAATTTTCGATACACACCGCGGTCTGCACCACCGACGTTGTCGTATCTAGTTTTTTGTCAGGAAAGGGATCGGACCACGTGGAACGCGCAGACACTCGCTGTCACTGCCGCGCTGAATACCTTCGCTTGCGCACCGCAAGCCTCTCGACCAGCTCAACGATCGAACGCCGCATCTCTCCGTCGGCGAGGGTCGAATAAGCCTGCAGCAATCGGAACGCGAGGGGCTGCGTCAACAGCGACAGCGGCGACTCGGCCCCCGTTTGCGCGACACGATCGATCGTGTCTTGTCCTTCGAAGAAGGAATTCACCGATACGTTGAGTACGCGTGCAATTCGCGTTAGCCGGCCGATACCGACGCGGTTCGCTCCCTTTTCGTACTTCTGTACTTGTTGGAACGTTACGCCAACGTTTTCGCCAAGCTTGGTTTGTGACAGCCCGGCGGAAAGTCGCTGTATCTTGATGCGCTGTCCGACTTCGATGTCGACTCGATCAGGCGTTCGCGGGCCCATAAAGGTCTCCGAATTGGCGCGACCACCTCATCTGGGCCGTATCATCTGGGTCGCATCGCGGATATCATAGTGACGCGGAGCAGATTTGGCTAGCTGGCCCCAGTTTGGAAACCAATCCGCAATACCAATGTCCAGAATGGGCCACTTGACCGGGCTGGGTCGAGAACCACGCGCTTTCCGTAGCCCTTCAATACAACGTTTGCCGTACTCACAAGACGTTGCGGGTTACCTCTGCAATGGCCGCCGGCGTGACGGATCGGCTTTGGGAGATCGGTGATGTCGCGAATGTGCTCGAAGATTGGGAAAATAACACTCGCTAAGTAACCTCCTCGTCCCCATCTTAACTCGATCACCGGCAGCATCTATCGGCCCGCTGGCGACTGAGAGAGGCAAGCGCTCCCGCCTTTAAGGAGGAGCGCTGTGTCCGAGGCAGATAACGTCCAAAAGCACGAGTTAACGTGCATGCGCTTGGCGGCAGAATGTAAAGGCTTAGCCGCAGATGTTCCTACGCCCGGCTTAAGGGCGCACTTCCTTCGTATGGCAAGCATGTGGGCGGAGCTAGCGCATCAGCCCCGCGTTTCGAGACAATAACGCATGCCAAGCGGGATCAAAATTCAAACTGAGGCACTGTCGGCCAAGGAATGAACTGCTTGGTGCCCCTTCTTCATGATCGACGGTGGTGCCGACGATCGAGCGGCGTGGAATTATTAGGCGCCGGCGACGCTTACACAGACCATCGCGGTGAGGAGCGGAATCATGCCGCGTATCTCGAAAACACACAAGGATCACAAGCTTGAAAGCCCCGCATCCCACTTCGACAAACCGAGTGAAGTGGCGAAAGATGGCCAACAACGAAGGCCATGGCTGCTAATGACGAAGGCGGCACGGGAGGCGATCACAAGCTTGCCGATGGGGTACGGCCCAAGGAAAAAATGAGCGAAAAGCCAAAACACAAGCGGTCACACTGACGAAATGCCCCAAGCATGCCGAGACGATCCGATGGAACAGATTAGTTCCGTTTTATTTCTCTCGGAGCGATTCCAGGTAAGAGCTGCCCCAAAAGATCAGTCCCGCGTGCGCGCGCATTGCCGCACACGATACTACTATCGGCGGAACATTGTGCCCGGTTGGGGGGTTGACCATACCCACGCGGCGGAAAACGAAGGAGCGCTCTTATGAATAACCCGAATACGCAGAATCCGAACCAGAAGCCTGGCCAGCAATCGCAGCAACCGGGCCAAGGTGGGCAGCAAGGCGGCCAACAGGGCGGGCAGGGCGGAGAGAAGCCCGGGCAGCAGACCCAGAAGCCTGACCAGGGTGGCCAGCAGGGTGGTCAAGGCGGCGGCCAGCCCCCCCAGCGCTAAGCCCCTTTACGGATACTTCGGGCCCCGGCTTCGGCCGGGGCTTTTATTCTTAGAGGCCGTTCTGAAGGAAAACGACTCTACCCGTCACGCGCGGGCTTGAACCCTGCCGTCTGCTGTCGTCTACGCCGTTCCCGAGTTCATGTGGGGAATGTCGGTGGAAATGGGCGGATCGACGATGATGCACGGAAAAGCAATTCTTGCCGCGGTTGCTTGCGGAGCAACTCTCCTATCATTGCACGGCCGGGCTCAAGCGCAGACTACGGTCGAGTTACGGCCGCCGTCGGCCTTCGCAACGATTCAGGATAGTGCGGAGCGCTCGCGCGCTTTGTTCACCGAGGCCGCGAAGGTCCTGATGCATCCGCGTTGGACGAATTGCCATCCCGCCGGCGATCGCCCCTTGCAGGGCAATGACCAGCATCCGCACCAGCCGGCGGCTTGGCGTGGTCAGGATGGGTTGGCGGTCGCCGGCAACCATTGCACGTCGTGCCATACCGATCACAACTTCACTCTGGACGAGGGTGCGACCTACCGGAGCATTCCGGGACATCCGCGCTGGCAATTGGCGCCGATCGAGATGGCGTGGGAAGGCAAATCGGTCGGCGATATCTGCCGGCAGGTGAAGGATCGTGACCGCAATGGCGGGCGCGACCTCGCGCTGCTGCAAGCGCACGTGGCGAAGGACGATCTGATCGCTTGGGGCTGGAACCCGGGAGCTGGCCGCGACCCCGCGCCCGGCACTCAGGATCTGGCCGGTCAGTTAATTCAAGCTTGGATCGATACCGGCGCGCAGTGTCCCTGAGAGCTGACGCCGTTGCTCCAGCGTCGGCCGGCCGCTTCTCGCGTCTTGGACCTCGGAGCATGGCTAAGCCTCTTAAGTCGCAGCGATACTAGCGAACTCAATTGACACTCGAGCGCTCTCGGCGCTGTGCCCCCGCTCCGGATGCCTTGATGCGATCCGAACGGAAAACCTGTGTTTACGCAGATGCCGAACGACGCGGCGGCCGAGAAAGCCGGTCTGGAGGCTGAATCGGACTTGCCGACGACTATTGCGGCGCTCCTTGTCGGGGTCGATCATCGAGGGCCGCAATCGTGATAGGCTGCGGGCGCGCGGCCTTCCGCGCATCGACACGGCCTGATCAGTTTGCTCGAGGAGGTGATGATGTATTTCAGGGCTATCGGAATCGTGCTGCTTAGCACCGCGGCTCTCGCTGCCCCCGCGGCCGCACAAACCACCCCCGCCTCGCCGGCGATAACCCGTACTCTCGTTGCCGCGACCAAGCTGCCGACTGTCGTGGCAATTCCGCTCCACTTTAGGGCAGTGAGTGTAACCATTCAGCCCGGTGAGGCGACCAGCTTTTCGGGCGCTGCCGGCATCCTTTACCAGGTGTCCGGGTCGACCGAGATCTCGGTCGATGGCGCAGTGAAAACGGTGAGCTCCGGTGAAGGGCTATATATCCCTCTTGGGAAGCAAGTGTCCCTGAAGGCGGGCGGCGGCGAACCTTCGACCTTCCTTCACTTCCTCCTTACGGCGGCCAACGATTTGAATCATCCGGTCGAGGCGGCACCGGCTGTCGTGAAGGAGATTTACCGAACTGCGGCAGCAATTCCCGATTTGAAGCCTGGCAGCCATGATCTCAATCTTACGCGGGTGACGTTCCCGGCCCAGATGCCCTCCAACGCACCGCATCACCGGTCGGGGGCAGCGCTGTACTACATCGTATCTGGAACGGGCGCCAACACGGTCGAAGGCAAAACAGAGTCAAGGGGGCCCGGCTCCGTGATATATGAGCCATTCGGCCTGGTGCACCAGTGGGGAAATCCTGGCGACGCGCCTTTAACGTTCTTGGCTTTCAACATCAATCCGGACGGGGTGGCAGCCGTCGTTCCGGGCGCGCCCGTAAAGTAGCGCTTGTTCTGAATGTTCATATGGGTGAGGCGGCTTATTCGTCGCGGGGACGTGCTAGCGGGGCGTCAACCGCTGGTCCCGGTGCTCCAATTTGAGCCGCCGACGACGAGAAGGTCGCCGGGGACCAGGGCGGTCGTCGCCGCCAACGCTGTGCGTTTCCAACTTCACGCGTTGGCCGATAATCTTGCCAATGTCCGGCGAGCCCTGGCCCTGCCTGAGAAAGTGGAGCGTGAGTCGTTGACCTTAGTTGCGGGCGACGGTCGTGAAGATCGGGGCTAAACAGTCGCCTAAGACAGCGGCTATCCGGATCGGACCACGCAGGGACCATCAACGGGGGAGCGCGATGGATCCGGGAACCGGCGCCGCCCACTTGAACCCCTGTTGATGCGGCAAACTTACGAAGGGCGTCGCGTATAGCGCTGCTCTCGCCGCGGGGTATGACCGCCCGTCGTCACCGCAACCCGTTCGACCAATTCGACAATCGACCGTCGCAGCTCTCCGTTGGTGAGTGTCGAATAAGCCTGCAGCAGGCGGAACGCATGCGGGTGCGTGATGAGCGAGAGTGGCGACACGCCGCCCTGCTGGGCGACCTTTTCGATACGGTCGTGTCCCTCGAAGAAGGTATTGACGGGTATCTTGAGACCCCGTGCGATCTGCGTGAGACGACCGGCGCCGACGCGATTTGCTCCCTTCTCGTACTTCTGCACCTGTTGAAACGTCACCCCGATACTCTCGCCGAGCTCGGTTTGTGACAGTCCTGCGGCAAGCCGCTGAATCTTGATATGTCGTCCAACCTCGATATCGACTGGATCCGGTTTTCGCGTGGCCATGGAAGTCTCCGACTCGGCGCTGACGCCCCCCGCGGGCCGCGTCGCGCGACACCCTAGCAAGGACAGACAAGTTGCGCGAGCAGGATGGGTCAATTATCCACAGTCATTAGCTGTAATAACAATCGTCGCTGCCAATTTCAAAGGCAAGAGGCTCCAGTTCAGAGAGCCCCACTCGACGGACGCCGCGCCTGACGGGTGAGTGTCGCGCCACGCAAATCCTTCGCATTCGAGTGGGGTCCTTGCGAGCGAAAGGGGCCGTCGCCCCGCTTCACGCACCCTCGATCAGTCTTCGTTTCGCGTCTTTCCGACCGTGAACGTCGAAGAAACGACGGCTCGGTTCCGCAAGGTGAAGGAAGACAATCTGAACGGACACCGTGACGCGCTTGAATTTCCCAACGGTGGGATCGTGCTGCTCACGCGTTTGTGCGAGGGCCAACACGCGACCGTGCCGCAATTGCCGGCCTCTCCGCGTGTAGCAAAGGAAGCCGACGAGCACAAAACGGTTGGTCAAGCGCAAGATCATCGTGGCATCGCGGTGCCCGTAACGCCCGCGCGAGTCTCTCGTGCTCGACCCGTTTGAACGAGCTGCAGTCAACGTTTGGAACGTCGAGGCTGTCCGAAATGCGAACGGCTCCTGGTTGGACCCCGGAGCCGTTACCCTTTAAGGAGGAGATGCCGTGTCGCGTTGCGCGACGCGCTCGTCTAGTCGAGCACGGCGCCCGAAGGATAGATTAAGCGCTGAAAGCGGGGCAGGGCGATGGCAGGGAAAACGGTGACGCGGGCGGATCTGTGCGAGGCGGTCTATCAGAAGGTCGGCCTGTCGCGAACCGAGTCTGCGACGCTGGTCGAGCTGGTGCTCAAAGAGATCACCGATTGTCTCGAGCGCGGCGAGACCGTGAAGCTTTCCTCGTTCGGATCGTTCGTGGTACGCAACAAGGGCCAGCGGATCGGCCGCAATCCCAAGACAGGCAAGGAAGTGCCGATCTCGCCCAGGCGCGTCATGGTGTTCAAGCCGTCCGCGATCCTGAAGACGCGCATCAATTCGGGGTTCGACGGCGGGCGTAAGTAGGTGGCTTTCGGGAGCCGGGGCGCTGTGCGCAGTGGGGACCGCGGCGGGTGCGGGCGCGTGTGTGCATAGGCTGCAGCAATTTCACGCGGCGATCGGAGCTACGGCGACCTTGTGGCTGGGGAGATTGTCCATCATGACAATGTCATCTTGCCGCAGGATGGGAACCACACACTGCTCGACGTAGGCGCGAAAGCTTCCGCCATCGATTGGTCCATCAAACACACAAGGTGCCGCGATTCGCCGATAGAGTTGCCCAAGTGAACCACAGTCCGCGACGTACTCAAAACTAGATTCTGGAATAATGGTGATGAAGGGCACAGAGACGATCATCGCCGATGTTTCAGCGCGTAATCCCGGCCGCACCTTGCGATTCGGCTGACAGACGCCGTCCCGCGCGCCGATGTGCCATTAAGGAAACCGATCACCGGGACTGCCGATTGTTGCATCACAGCAAATTTGGCCACCGACGGCAACGCCGCGCTCATCGAAGGCCGCGGTCGGCTGAACCCAGCGACCACGCGCGCCGCTCGGCGTCGTTGCGGGCGGCCGGTAGGATGCGTGGCAAGTATCCAGGATCGACATGGTTCAATAGAACGTTCTCTTCCAAAACTCCATGTACCACACGTCGCGGCGGCTCAAGGTTGCCCATCTCATCGCGGCTATCGGCAATGATTGGCTGTCCCTATCAGAAACCTCGTCCGGCTGGCGAGTGGCTGCGAATCGGGCGATGCTGTTGTCCGATGTGGGACTTTTGCAGACTGATTTGGTGGGCGCTTGTCGGGCTGTTCCGATCGAGACGGGCGCTCGAGGCGGAGATCCTGGTGCTGCGCCAGCAGATCAATGTCCTGCGACGGACCGCGCCAAAAAGGCTTCTCCTCAGCAGCATCGACCGATTGATATTCGTCGGCCTTTATCGGCTGTTCCCCGATGTTCGCGGCGCGCTGACGATCGTCAAGCCGGATACCGTGATCTGTCGCGACAAGTCGCAGGGACAGGCAGCCACGAGGGAGCAGGTACTGCTTTACAGGGTATAAAATACGGAGTGTGCCTTTTTTGTCACGAGCGAGAAAAAACGATCAGGGAAGGGTTGCAACTTCCACGATTCCCCTGGACTCACCCGAGTTGAATCGACAGGCTTCTACACGCGGCCGATACGGTAATCTTACCGGCGTGCTGCAGGGGGACGGATCATGAACAAGTTCATGCTGGGAAGCACGGCGCTCATTGCGCTCGCCGCAATCGGTTCGGCTGGTGCGGCCGACTTGCCCGTCTACAAGGCGCCGCCGATGGTGGCTGCGCCGGTGTTCAGTTGGACCGGCTGCTACATCGGCGGCCATGCCGGATACGGCTGGGGCAGGAACAAGAACGATTTCGGTACCGCCGTTGCGTCCGGCGGGACCGAGGAGGGAGCATTTACTCCATTCGAATTCGGCCCGTTTAACCACAATACCAATGGCGGCGTGGCTGGCGGCCAGGTTGGCTGCAACTATCAATGGGCGAACAATTGGGTCGTCGGCATCGAGGGTGAGGCCTGGTGGTCCGGGATGAGGGGATCGTTTACCGCCCCGGAGGATGGAGCGGACCCCGGAACATTCTCGCGCTTCGAATCCAGGAACCTTTGGGACGGCGACGTCGCACTGCGTCTCGGGTACGCGTGGGGTCGGAGCTTGCTGTACGGCAAGGCCGGCGTGGCGGTTGGCAGCTTCCAATACACGGAATGGCACGACGACTTTCCCACCGTCCATGGATGCCCCAATGGTGGGACCTGCAGCGTGACCATCAACGATACGCGAGCGGGTCTGCTGCTGGGTGTCGGCTGGGAGTATGCGTGGACGAACAACTGGACCTTCAAGGTCGAGTACGACTACATCAACTATGGGTCCACCAATATCCCCTATCCCTCAACGGGGGCGTTTGGCGCGACCATCCAGAGTTTCTCGGTCAATGACACGAAGCACCTCGTCAAGGTTGGCGTGAACTACAAGTTCGACTGGGGCGGACCGGTGGTCGCAAGATACTGATCGGCGAAGCTTCGCTTCTTCGGCCAAGAGGCCCCGGCGGTTTGAGCCCCCCGGGGCTTCTTCTTTTTCGGCGCTGGGCAGGAGTGGGCGTCGCGCTGCGCGGGGAAGCGCGCCAGGTTACTTAACCGCAAGCACATGACGCGTGAGCCGAAGCCGTTGCAGTGGTTCGCAAGCACCAGACTTCGAATCTGGGGGTCAGGGGTTCGAATCCCTTCCGGCGCGCCAGATTTCAATGACTTAACGAAGAGACGAATTTTTTGTCTCTTTTTTGTCTTGTGCCTGTCGCAAACCTCGTCCGGCTGGCAGATGATCGCGAATCGGGCGATGTTGTCGCCTGATGTGGGACCTTTGCAGACTGATCTGGTGGGCGCTCGTCGACCTGTTCCGACCGAGAGCAAAGCTTGAGGCGGAGATCCTGGTGCTGCGCCAGCAGATCAACGTCCTGCGGCGGACCGCGCCAAAAAGGCTTCTCATCAGCAGCATCGACCGATTGATATTCGTCGGCCTTTATCGGCTGTTCCCCGATGTTCGGGGCGCGCTGGCGATCGTCAAGCCGGATACCGTGATCCGTTGGCACCGGGCAGGGTTCAGAGCCTATTGGCGCTGGAAATCGAGAACCCGCGGGGGACGGCCAAAGGTACCGTCGGACATACGCCAGTTGATCCGTGACATGAGCCTTGCCAACCCGCTATGGGGTGCACCGCGGATCCACGGCGAACTGCTCAAGCTGGGCATTGATGTCGGGCAGACGAGTGTAGCCAAGTACATGGCGCGGCGGAGGCGACCGCCGTCCCAGGGCTGGACAACCTTTTTGCGCAACCATGCCGACGGGATCGTCGCGATGGATCTTTTCGTGGTGCCGACGATTTCGTTTCGGCTTCTGTATGGCTTGCTGATTCTGCGCCACGATCGGCGCCGGATCTTATGGCTGGGGGTCACAGCGCACCCGACCGCCGAGTGGATCGCCCACCAGCTCACTGAGGCATGCGGCTGGGAGACGGCTCCGGAGTACCTCATCCACGACCGGGATCGTGCCTATGGCGAGGTATTCACTTGGCGTGTCCGCGCGATGGGCATCCGAGATCGACCGACTTCGCCGCGATCCCCTTGGCAGAATGCCTATGCCGAACGGCTGATCGGTTCGATCCGGCGGGAATGCGTTGACCATGTCGTCGTGCTTGGGGAGCGGCACCTTCGGCACGTGCTGCTGTCGTACATGAAATACTTCAACGAGGCGCCACACACTTATCACTGAACAAGGATGCGCCGATACCGCGCGCTGTCCAGGCCGCCGGGCGCATTCTCTGCTGGCCAATCTTGGGCGGCTTGCATCACCAATACGGCCGAATCTGATTTTCGACAAGGACAACGCCCTCGGTCGTTAGCTGAGAGCCTAGTTAACCGCTTGCAAAGTCAGCATAAACAGCGTTTCTAACTGAAGCCCCAAATTTTCCGCAATCTGGGCGAGATAATGGCTCCTCCGGGGTGATGACGATGCCGCGAAAGAAACGACGGTCGAAAACACCACAGCAGTTTGGACGCATCACCTTGATTGCGTGCCTCGCGGCAGCGGTGCACAGTTTCTCCGGAAAAATAGGGGAAAAGGTTGCCGACCGGCTGGATACAGGCGTGACGGCTCTCTGGCAGATCGCCACTACTCGGAAGGCCCCGACTTTCGATACCTCTTGGGATACTAGGTACAGCTACGGATATGACTACGGCTCTGGCACCGGTGAGTCCGCTGAACCATCTAAAGACAAAAGCTCCAGGGCACGTTTCTCCGATCGCTGGGCGCAACTCGCTTAGCCTTTCCGCAGCCGCCGTTTCACTCGGAGGCAATTCGGTTCCACCCCTTAATCTCGCCACGAGTCTTCAGAAAACGGATTGCAATAGCTACCGCAAATATTGCCGGTCCGTAATACTCCACACTCGCCATCTTGCCCGTAACCATCTCAAGCCTATTGATAGACGCGACAACGCCAAAAGATCCCAGCGAAAGATAAATATCCGGAGCGATTTCGGCGTGCCGACCGGTCCTGGACTTCCCAACCATCTATGGTCCGCGTCACAGCCCAAAAACGACGCGTGCTATAGTCCAAATTATGGCTGTCCCTACCAAAAACTAGATTCGACCATATCGGTTGGTGCAACCCGCCCAGAACGGGGACTGCTTGGATGACCCCGTGGCGCTCCATCCGTCTGGTCAAGGGGGTATCCTTGCTCAGCGCGAGGTGAGTCCGGGCTCGGTTGTAATAGTCCACGTAGCTTTGCATGATCCGGCGAAGTTGCATCTCACCGGTGACGATGATGTGGTCGAGACATTCTCGCCGGATCGAACCGATCACCCTTTCGACATAGCCGTTCTGCCAGGGCGATCGAGCAGCGACCGGCCGGTCTCGAATGCCCATGGCACGCAATCGATTTATAAAGGCCTCGCCGTAGATGCCGTCCCGATCCCGGACCAGATGCCTCGGACGCTCATCCCAGGGGAATGCCTCCGTGATCTGGCAGCCAAGCCACGCTGCGGTCGGATGAGCCGCGATGCTGAAGGAAAGCAGCTGCCCGCGATCATGACCAAGGACAACCAAGCAATAGAGCAAATTGAAGCCGACCGTCGGAACGACGAGGACGTCGATCGCCGCAATGGCAGGGGCGTGATTTCGCAGGAAGGTCTTCCACGATTGCGACGGTGGCCGGCTGCATCTGGGCATGTAATTGGCGACGGTCGACTGCGAGACCTCGATGCCGAGCTTGAGCAACTCACCATGGATCCGCGGAGCACCCCAAAGGGGATTGGCTCGGCTCATCTTCCGGACCAGGTCCCGCAGTTCCTGCGGGATCCGCGGCCGGCCGCCCCTCGAGCACGATTTCCACCGCCAGAAGGCTCGGAACCCCCGGCGATGCCATCGGATGACCGTTTCCGGGCGCACCAGGGACACCGCGTTCAGTGCGTCGGGGACGATCCGATAGACCCACACCAGCCACCAACGGTCCCAGTTCGAGAGGTGCGCTCGCTTGGGACCACGCCGTCTGGCAATGTTCAGCTGATGCCGGAGCAGGAGGTTTTCGGCCGTAATCCGCGCCCTTGATTTAAAGAGCGAGCCGAGGAGGGACCGGAGCAGTATCAAGATCGCGACCATTGGACCGCATCATGCCACGATTCCCTGCTTCAGCCATCTGGATGAGGTTTTTGGTAGGGACAACCGCATGATGCGCGAGGCATTGCTCAAGGTCGTCTACTGGATCGATGAAGACGGCCCTCCGCGACCCCTTATGCGTGATAAGGTCGAGGCCGCGAAGAACGTCGTCATGATGGACCTCGCTCTGCTCAGCGCAGAGATCGCCAACGGCATGTACAAGAATCCCATCGAAGCTATTGCCAAAGAAATTCACTACGAGCCGGTTCCTGGGGAAGTGCGCGTCGTCATCATTGCCGCGTGGCAGCGTGGGGGATTGCTGCCCAGGGCGGCTATTGAGCAGATGGTGCCGCAAGTGGCTCCTTCGCACTCCGCTTAGTCGCGCCCATGCTAGACACGTTTTGCAGCGTCACGTCGCCCCAGCTCTTCCAGCATACGCATGGCTATTTCAGCGACCATGCCTGGAGTCTGCAACCGCCTGGCGGCTCCCTCTACAATGCGGCTCCCAGTGTACGCATCAAACCGGGGATCTTGCAGCGATGCAATCATTGCGCGCCCGATCTCACTTTTAACCGACCTAAGTCGAATCCTAAGGGTAAAACTCATTATTGCGGCGGCGATCGGAATGGATGCTATCATCAACAGTGCTGCCCATGAAGATTCTGATGTTTTTGGAATGAGCGTCATCATAAATGCAAACATCAATAGTACTCCGCCACCCGCAACACCCCAGAAATGCGTGCCCCAGCTTCTCTCTTGGATGCGTAGCATATCAATGACTGAAGCCACGTAATCTTCGCTGGTAATTGGCTTGGAGTGTTCAATCGCTGTTGGCGGTGCGCTCAATCGATATTGCTTCCATGTAACGACTCCTGTGAAGATCGAAACGCCAAGCGCTGCCTCGCTCGTAAGTATCGTGGCCCAGTCGAGAAACGTCATGTCCTAATCCCCTGCTGCCACGCCAGGATAGCTTGCTATGTTCTGTGATACAATTGCTTCATTAGAAGCTAGCCCGTTCGAGTGTGCGCCCTCGCGGCTAGCGGGGCGCACGTTCGAGCGAAATTTATGATTAGAATAACCCTCGGCACCTTGAACTTCGTCTGCTTTCTAATCGGCGAGTTCGGCGTGTGGGCAACTACGCATAATTGGGTAGCATGCCTTTGGTGCTTCGTAGCTGCACTGCATTTTTCTAATCGATATGCCGGAGACGCTACAGCTTGAGCGTCTAGTAGACGACCCGGAAAGGTGTTTGGAGTATCCGTCAGATGTGTCACGGGCATTTTTGGCTCCGATTTGGCTCTCAAAGTGCGTGCGTAGAGGTGCTTTCCTATGAGGAAGTATAACACACTGAAATGCAAGAAACCCTTGAAAAGAAAGGGTTTCGGAGCGGTCGTGAGCAATTGTGAGGAGGTCGTTTCCTGTTTAGGAAACCGCTGCTCTATCCGGCTGAGCTACGGGACCATAAAGGGAATTTCCGGTCTAGGTACTTTGTAGGTACCGATTTTTGTTCACTGAACATTTTTCCGTATAGCAGATTATGGCTGACCTCGGACAGCTTGCCGTGAGTCGCACCGGCAGCCGGCGCGGGCGCTCCTCGAACCACCAGGGGGCCTCGCCGGGGCACCCAACCAGTGCGCCGAGGTCGAATCCTGTCGTTCGATCATCGGTGGCGTTGTACAAAGGGTGGCCGTAAGAAACGCCTGTTCGTGATCATCCCGCAGCATCACCTTACATCCAATTGAGCACCCTTGCGTCACGCCTGATCACCAACCTGGGATGTCCGCTTTAACGCCTTCGCTCCAGCCGCCTTGTTGCAGCGCCTTTTTGAAAGCCGCGATACCGGCCAGCGGCTGTCGATTGTCGGATCGCCAGTACAGCAGCACCCCAATTCGCCGTATCTCCCCGGATTGCTGCGCCCGTGCCGAAAGCGGCCATGCAGAAGACGCGCTTGCAAGCAGCGTGACGAAATCCCGTCGCCTCATGGACCACCCCTCCGTCAGAGGAGCCTACCATTGGTGGCTCCGTTGCGCACCACAGCAAATCACGCCCGCGGACGTCTCAATCGGGTCAAACTCGGAAAAACTCGGAGTGAGCATATCTAGTCCGAGATGCGCTCAAGAGCGAACATCAGGATTGGAGAGTGGGATAGCGAGTAACCTTGTCGTCGCGGGCGTCCTGGTGTTGGGAGTTGGCCTGTTAATAGGTTTGCTTCTTGGGATGGTATGTGAAGGAAGTATGGCGGATCGCCTGATTGTCGCTGACTCTCACGTTGATTGTTGCGGGGCATTCTCCCAAGGGTAGACAAATTGCTTGACCTTCACCTCAGTTTCACCATACCATAAAGGGTCTGACAGATGGGCTTTGATTGCTAGTTTTAAGTGGGTGGGGCGAATGGCAAAGACTCTACTGTATGCCTTAGGTGTAGGTTTTGCTTTTGGTAGCTCGACCGCCTTCCCACAAACGCTAGAGTGCTCATCGCCCCATCTAATTCAAGACTTACAACTAAGCTTGCAACAAAGATTTGCGCCGCCTGCAATAAACTCAATCGAAGCAATAGCGCGTGGACAAAGCACTCCCGCCACACGCGTGGAAATAACTAGCATAGAAACATTGTCTCAAGACCGGAATATTCAGAGATGTTCTGCGTCAGCGCGTGTTTGGCGCACCGATCTTGGCCAACCGATCAATGCCACTGTTCAATACACTATCTATAACCGCTCAATGATGGGAGGCTTTGATGTTATTGAACCTCGCTAGGAGGTCAGCGACAGCGGCTTTGGTTGCTGTTTTTGCCGCCCTCATCTCAGGTAGTTCCGGCAATGCGCAGGCACGCCGCGTTAGCTGCGGTGATCCTCGAGTTAAAGATGCTTTAATGCTGGCTATTCTTGAGCGATATCAAAACGTGCTAGGTGGGCAACAACTGAGAGAGGTGGGCGGAATGGCGCCTGGACATGCTGGATTTACGCCGGAAGGTAACTCTATTTGCCGCATGTGGGTGAACGTTCAGACGAGCAACGGTCAAACGTTATTGGCTGGAACTGCACAGTTTGAGATCTATTTGGATGCGTCTGGAAACGTCGTCGCGTCCCTGTTGTAGTGTTGCGGCGTTCCCGCACCAGGACGGCGATGGCTACAACATCGTCCTCCAGGCGCTCCCAATCGACGGCAAGATCGTGCTGCGCATTCCGAAAACTGCGACGGAGCAAGCTCGGTAAACCAGCCGAGCGGAGAGGCGCCCCCATGGGCTCGGCATGGTTGTCGATTGAATTGTGAGCGAAATCTTCCCGGACGAGACCGGCGCGGCGCGCCTGCAGCAGGTCGGCCTGTTCATCGTCATTTTCGTGCTGGAGGGCGACCGCACGCCCGTCACGGCGGCGCGGCTGTCCGAACTGACGGGGCAGTCCGTGAGCCAAGTGTAGAAGCAGTTGCAGAGATTGGTCGAGGTGGGGGTGATCGAGCGCAAGAAGGCCAGGGGGCGAGGCCATGCGTTTCACCTCGCCATCAAGCACACGGAAAAGACCAAACGGCTCTTGGAGGCCATGAGCAAGGCCGCCGGTCGAATGCAGGCACACATCGGGCGCTGATGACGAGGTTGCTCGCACTGATCCAAAGATGCTCCGGGCGGCGGCAACTACGCCACAAGATTGCTCAGGTTCCGCTCGACTTCCCGGCCAGGGCAAGCATGTGTGGTGTCATGACGGCGGGGCACCCCATGAGCCCGGAGATGGCGGACATCGCAATCGGTAGCATCTTGAAAGGAATCCGTGAACGGCTGGAGGAGGCGGCCAGCATCGCCAAGGCGGCCGAGGCCTGCACCGAGGGCGTCGAGGTGGTGCTCGACGTCGAGGAACTGACCTACGAGGCCACCATCCTCCTCAATGGCGCCAGCCTGATCAACCGCTGCGCCAAGCCCTGACCTCGGGGGCTTTAGCTTTCGACCCCTCGCACCCGCTTGCGCCTTGCGCCTCGGCGGGCCCTCGGCAGTGACAGCACCCGCTGTCGCAAACCAGCGAGGGTTCCCATGCCGAAGCTCAGCGATACCCAACTGATGCTCCTTTCGAGTGCGACCCAGCGCGACGGCCTCGTCGTCCTGCCTGCCAAGCTCAAGGGGGGAGCCGCCACAAAGGTCGTAAGGCCGCTGCTCGCCCGTGGGCTCGTCAATGAGGTGCCGTCCAAGCCGGACATGCCGGCGTGGCGGAGGGACGAAACCGAAGGGCAATCCTATGCCCTGGTGATCACGCGCGCCGGGCGCAAGGCCATCAACGCCGAGGAAGAGGGCGAGCAGCCCAATGAGCCCAGCGAAAAACCCGCCCGAAAGCCCCAGCGCGCGGCAAAGCCCGCTGGCCGCAAGGGCGCGAAGCGGGCGGTTGGCGACACGGCGCCGCGGGCCGGGACGAAGCTCGCGCTCGTGATCGACATGCTGGGTGCGCGCGGCGGAGCGACGATCGACGCGCTCGTCAAGGCGACAGGCTGGCTGCCGCACACGACCCGCGCCGCCCTGACAGGCCTGCGCAAGCGCGGCTACCGCATCGAAAAGGCCCGCGGCGATGACGGCGCGACCCGGTACCGGGTCATTGGTCGCTCTGCGGCCAAAAAAACTGTCCCCGGTATCGGGGCCCGTAAAGGCTCCACGAAACGCAAAGGCAAATCAGGACGCAAGGCTGGGTGACGAGCATGCCCCGCTCGCCCGATCCGGAAGCGCTCGAGGCCGGGATCGACCGCGTGCGGTCGCTCGGCCTCGACGGGCTTCGCACGCTGTGGCGGACGACGTTGCGGCCGTCCCCGCCGCCTGTTCTCACCAAGGACCTCATGGCGCGAACGATTGCGTGGCATATCCAGGAACAGGCCCTCGGCGGGCTTGATGCGGTGACCGAGAAGCTCCTGGACGGCTTTGCGCGGGGGCAGAAGTCGGAAGGCCGCCGGCGCCTCAAGTCCGGCACGGTGCTCGTGCGCGAGTACGAGGGTGAGCAGCACACGGTCTGTTCACCGCAATCGCCAACCTACCGCATTGCGGGCGGCGGTCGGTCCGACGGGATGGCAACCAAATCCGATCGCCGCGCCGCCTGACGACCATGACGCGGTTGCCGATCCCCATGCGCGCGCGACGCGAGCCGGATTGCGAGCTCGCCGATCTCGGCCACTTGTCACGTTCGCAGCTTCGGGACCTTTGGCAGAAGGAGGTCGGCGAGAGGCCTCCAGGGTCCTTCGGCCGCGAGCTTTTGGCGCTGGGGATTGCGTACGTTCGCCAGGAGCGCCACTACGGGGGCTTGCGGAAAGCATCGGTACGCGAACTCGATCGACTGTTCGAGCGCACGCTGGCGGGCTCGGCCGGGGCGGGCAGGGCACCGCCATTGGGACGGCCTGGGACCATTCTGGTGCGCGAGTGGCAGGGTACCACCCATCACGTGACGGTCGTCGCCGACGGATACGTCTGGAACGGCCGCACCCATTCCAGCCTCTCGGGGATCGCCCTGGCGATTACCGGGACCAAATGGAACGGGCCCCGGTTCTTCGGGCTTCGGGAGGCGAACGATGGGGTCTGAACGGCGGATCCTGCGGTGCGCGATCTATACCCGCAAATCCTCCGAGCACGGGCTCGAACAGGACTTCAATTCCCTCCACGCCCAGCGTGAGTCCGCCGAAGCCTACATCAAGAGCCAGGCCCACGAGGGCTGGAAGCTCGTTCGGGCCCGCTACGATGACGGCGGGCTCTCCGGCGGCACCATGGAGCGGCCGGCTCTTCAACGCCTGCTGGCCGATATCGCGACGAGCCTCATCGATGTGGTGGTGGTCTATAAAGTAGACCGATTGACCCGCTCGCTCACGGACTTCGCCAAGCTGGTGGAGACCTTCGAGGCCCATGGGGTCTCGTTCGTGTCCGTGACCCAGCAGTTCAACACCACGACCTCGATGGGTCGCCTGACCCTCAACGTGCTGCTCTCCTTTGCCCAGTTCGAGCGGGAGGTCGCGGGCGAGCGCATCCGCGACAAGTTTGCGGCCTCCCGCCGCAAGGGCATGTGGATGGGCGGCAACGTGCCGCTCGGCTACGACGTCGCCGGCCGGCGGCTGGTCGTCAACGAGGCCGAGGCCAAGACCGTCAAATTGATCTTCGAGCGGTATCTGGAACTTGGGTGCGTCAGGGCGCTCGGCACCGAGCTTGACCGGTTGGGCATTGTCAGCAAGCGCCGTGTCGCCGAAACCGGACGGATGATCGGAGGCGGGGCCTTCAGCCGCGGGGCGCTCTATTACCTTCTGAGGAATCGGGTCTATCGCGGCGAGGCGGTGCACAAGGGTGTGGCGCATCCGGGCGAGCATGAAGCCATCATCGACGAAGACCTGTGGGAGGCCGTTCAGGCCAAGCTCTCAGGCCAGGCCACCAAGCAGGGGAGAGGCCGCGCCGAAAGCGGAGCGCTGCTCATCGGTCTGCTCTTTGACGATCGGGGCAACCGGATGTCTCCGAGTCATACCACCCGCAAGGGTGGCCGCTACCGCTACTACGTGAGCCAGGCGGTGCTTCAGGGCAGGAAGAAGGAGGCGGGTTCGATCGCCCGCATCGGCGCGGACGAGCTGGAGGGGACGGTCGTTGAAGCGATACGCCGCGCATTCCCCGACGAAGACCGCGGCGCAAACGGGACAGCAGTCCCTGATGTCGCCTCAATAGAGCAGGTTCCATCCCGCTATCCCGGCGGCCCTTATGACCAGAGCGCGCGAGATCTGGTCAGAGCTCATGTCGAACGGATCGTGGTTCATGCAACCGAGGTCGAGATCAGTCTTCAGACACGTGACATCGCTTCGCCATCCCTCGGGGCGGACGGTGAGCAAGTCCTCAGCGTGCCATTGGAACGGCGTCCCCGAGACCGCAAAGAAATCATCGTTCCTGGCGATGTCGGAACACCGCCCAGGCGTCTCGACCGTTCGCTCGTCCTTGCGGTGGCGCGAGGCCGAGCCTGGGCGTCGGCCCTGCGCCGGGGTGAATATGCCGACACCGCCGAGATTGCGGGCAAATGCGACCTGAGCGAAGCTTACGTCAGGCGGATCCTTCGACTTGCTTTTCTTGCGCCCGATATCGTGGAAGCCATTGCTGAAGGTCGGCAACCCCGCGGGCTGACTCTCCAGCGGCTCCTGGGTCCCGTGCCATTCGCCTGGGCCGAACAGCGTAGGCGTTTCGGATTCTCTGTATAAGAGTCAAGAAGCGCCGAACCCTGTCGCGGTCTGCAAGGAGCCCATTTCTTCGAACCCTTCTCAACGAAAACCGTTGGTGGCTGGGGTTCCTGGATACGTATCGAACTCTATGCATCGACCCGCCGAAAGAAATTCGAACGATGTTCGAGGAAGTTAGGGCGGCCGAATGGCTGGATTGCACCCGGCCAAATGGGAAGCACAGTGAACTTGGAAGTGCAACTCCGTCGCCCTAGCGATTTCCGACGCCCTCTGAGCATGGCGCCATCCTACCTCAACGCCGGGCGAAAAAAATGGTAATGAATGGTAATTCGGTCCCGACGGCCTTCCACGATGCATGGCCTGACACGAGGCGCATAACCCATCCAGGCGAGGTGAGCGGCGATAGCGATTTAGAACCTCAAGCGAGACCTGAATCGTGAGCTGAGCTTTCAATTTCCGCCGCCTTTTGGCACCAGTTGGTCATCGACACTGACCTGTAAGTTTCTACCGACGGGTTGCGGAGGGGGCTGCGAACAGTACTCCCCTCTGTCCACCGAACGCGGAGGGCCGCCTCCCAGCTGGAAATCGCCGTGGGGTACCATGTTGGGGGTGGCGCGCGACACGGATATGAATTGAGAGGTGAGTGGGATTCCTTACGGCGCTCGCGAGCTGGAGACGTTTTATTGATGGCTGTTCGCGCAGAAGATGGACAGCCGCGTAGCTATCTTGTTAACAGCATCCTCGGTGTTTCGCCAACACAGACGAGCTTCTCTCCCCGATATCCGATTGAGCTGACACCATCTGGACCTCAATCAATTCCTGCAACATCGCGGTCTGCGGCTCCTCGCATCTCAACACGCCGCAGGTCGCGGTCGCGACAATCAAGCGCCGGCCCCACATACGTATTTCGTTGCTCCGTCTGCCGCAAATTGTTTGAACGTAAGAGCCATGACGCTACACTGCGGCCTCACAAGAATCCGGCAGGGTATCCGTGTTATGGGAGCTACGGGGTTTTCGTTAGGACAAAATACTAAGCTTCCGGATAGGGCAACATCGCGCAATTCGCCATCGGTTATATTCCGGCGCAAGCCCGCGCAGCGCCAAAAGCAACGCGGTACATCGCCGCATTTGCCCTGTCGATCGTGTACCGATCGCCGTCGTCTCCGTCCGCCCCCGCAATATGCAGTGACATAGCGGAAGACCAAAGCGAGAGGCCTTTGCGCGGACACCCGGTGGGAGCCCCGGGGATACGTTGGACAAAGCCAGGGGTGCGGGTGGCGCGTTGGACACCGTGCAATACCCCGACAATCGCCGGGATCAGCATCGAGCCCGTGGAAGGGCTTGGCCCTCTGACTCGGTTCCATGTAGGGCCGGCATGGCGGACTTGGTAAGAACGGCAGGGAGACTGTCCTATTTAAGTGCTTCGCGGGCTGTCGGCCGATGATATTCTCACGGAGCCTCCGGGCGCGCTGGCTCTGGGATGATCGCGAAAACTTGCGCAACGCCAGCAGCATCCCGTGAAGCCTGTGGCGGCCGAGCCGGCGCATCAGTCCGACTTGGCCGCCTTGGCATTACGGCGGCGCCATGCTGCGGCAGCTTGCCGAGATACGATTGAGGCGCGGCGGCAGGAAGTGGTAAAGGCGCGGGCTCAGAACGTGGGGCCACGATGCCAAATTACAGATATCGTATCGGCCAAAGTGTGAATTATCGGCCTGCCTCACGCGGCCAGGACGCTCCCCGCGGCGCATACGAGATAATGGGGCGACTGCCGAAGGGCGATGACGGCCAGTTTGAATATCGGATCAAACATTCGAGCGAAGCGCACGAACGGATTGCCAAGGAAAGTGAGCTAAGCTTAGCATGACTCGGCCTCCAGCAAGTGACCTGACGGTGCGCCCTGCCTTGCCGGTGAATGAAGGCCGCTTACGGTTCCAAGGCGGACTTTGTCTGGTCGTGCAGGCGGACAAGCTAAGACCCGCCGAACGCTATGCGCTCCAAGGCGGTGGCGGCAAAAGAACATACAAAACGGCGTGTCTAATTTATTGGCGTGCTCTACGGGAAAGGCACGGGCAATCTCAGAAGCCTCGATAAAACGGGAAGAACTTTGCACGCCTGCTTCGCCCTTGATACCACTTCGGTATACCACTTGCAACGGGCTCGCGGTGAGCAGCTATTGTTCATAGTTGAGGAGTTGACCACGTCCACGAGGCCGACCGTGGCGCTCGGCAAGTCCGCTGGGCGGCACTACGAAATCGGTGCTAATAATCAGGATTTCTTTGACGAAGCGTGAGCCGTTCAGGGACTGATATTTTTTCACGAATTTAGCCTGTTCCCCGACGTAGAGCCTGCGGATGAGGTCATCATTGTCGTAGCTCATCAACCAGGGCACACGAAGGTCGTTGACCGTGTCGGCGAGCATTTCGTGCTTAGCCGCATCGAACCAATAGCGGTAGAGCTTGTGCCCGTTCGCAACATAAGGCGGATCGATGTAAACGAATGAGTGCGCCGGCATCTTCAGACACTCTTTCTGCAGGAATGCGATGCCGTCCCCGAAGATGATCTCTACCTTCTTAAGTATGCCTGAGCATTCGTTGATGGCGGCTGCAAGCTCCTTCTTATTAAAGCGGCAATCGATCTTATAGGACGAACTGCTCTGCGTCATTCCGCCGATTGGGCCGGCTCCGACGATGCCTGAGAAGCAGGTTCGGTTAAAGAATAGCCCTGCGTATCCGAGATCAACGAGGTTCGCCTTTGTCGGCTTATCAATGTCGCGCAGCGGCAGCATCCGACGCCACGCCAGGAGGCTGACTCTACCGCTCATCATACGCTTGATCAGTGCTTGAGGACGGTCCTTCACGACTTTCCAGAAAGCGTAGATCATGGGGTCTCGCTCCACCCAGGTTGCCGATGGCACGAAGCCGTTAGCGAGGAGCCCGAGCGAAACAGCCGATCCACCAGCGAAGGGTTCGTAGAGGTGGCTCCCAACGAGAAGATTTTGTTCAAGTAGCCCAGCAACCAGTTCTGTGATGCGAGCCTTGCTGCCAGGATATCGGAGCGGTGACGTGACTTGCCTCATCGTCAGGGCTCTCCTTGCACAATGTGTCGAATGAGATTTCGGAGCTGGTTGGCAACCGATTTGACGGCCGTCGGGTCAGCGTCCATCCACTTTTGATGAACCACGATGTTAAGATAGTCGAATGCTTTCTGGGACTTCGCGGAAGCGATGACATCAGCCATTCGCGTCGACGTGAAGATGTCGCGATTATTGAGCGCGAAGTTGACCATTTCAGTGAGCGTCGGATCGTGTTTACCCGGAATTTTCTTGCCGCTCGCATCGATAATTCGGCGAAGGCATAGCTCGATGAGCGTCCGTAGCAGGTACGTCGCTGAAATCGGATAGGTCTCGGGGCTGATCTTCTTGATCTCGCCCACGACGGCGGCAATCGAATGGTCTGAGACGCGACAGACGAGGCTCTCGAAGAAGCGGTCAGGTTTGATCGGCGGCCCGGCAGGCGGGGCGGGTGGTGCAGGCGGCATAGGCCCGGCAGGCGGAGCGGGTGGTGCCGGCGGCTTCGGCGGGGGAGGTGTTGGGGCGGCTTTGAACTTCGCGAAGTCTGGGCCGAGCACCTCTTCGGGGTCTGTCCGTGTATCAAAATTATCGTCGTTGAGGAACGCCTTGACGATACGCCTGAGCTTCGCGTCGAAGTCTTTTCGTGGCGGTGCAATCGCGATGTCACCGTTTGCGTTGAAGCTGATACCCAGGTACTCCTTCACGCCGCCGAGATCGAAGAACCGTGTGTAGGGGTTGGTCTTGAGGTCTGGGTCATCGAGCTTCTGCCGCTCGGTGGCTGTCAACCCCGCGAGGTTCTCGGCCAATTGAAGGAGCCTGTATTCTCGGATCGTCTTTCGGATACCGCCTACTGTCGCGTTGTATTCCAGCGCAATCTGATCGACTGTGAAGCCTTCGTCCAGTATCCGCACAGAGAATGCGTACTACCGATACAGGCTGCGTTGAGCAGGTTCAGCGGCCTGCGCCGGTATAGATCGCTCAGGCGCATGGCCGGTCGGCTACTTTCTCGCTTGTATAAATACTAAATGTCGGTTCAGGCTTGCTCTTTGTGGATTGCGTGGCATCAGCCGCCGATCATCGATTGGACAGGGTAGCGCGGGTGTCTGCCGCACATCGTCTTTCACCCCGTCCAGGTAAGTCTTGCCGCCAGCAACGACCCGCAGCCGCCGTGCCACCGGCATATCAGGTGGCCGGCCCGGCGGCAGATCGGCGAACCGCGCCCCGCACCCGCTTCCCCAAGGATCGTCCCACCACGGGCAGTCGGCCGAGAGGCGCACGATGAGATGGTCGAGCAGAACTTCTGAGCCGTACTTCACTGCCAGCCTGGCAAGTCGATACGACCCTGCCCGCTTGCATAGCTCGCAGCGCAGGCGGACCAGGACATACGGGAAATCGACAAGCCGGCGGACTTGCATGGCGACCGCGGGAACAGAACAAGAACATAAGCCGGGTCCCTTCCGAGTCAACCCCCAGGTCCTCATTGCCCCCTATATTGTGGGGTGACACCCGTGCACCGCTGAGCAACAGATGGCCAATCCCATTTCTCGCCTCACAACTCGCGTTGCGTATGGTGCAAGCCAACTGCCACGGGTTGCTTGGTACGTGGGTCACAGCGCGATCATGCGGCGGCTTTCAAAGGCGGCGCGTCAAAGCACGGGTAAGAGCACGAGGGCGCCGGCCAGTACTGACCGGCATGTGCCCGACCGCAGCCGCCTTTACGCAGACATGGCCACCCTCTTCCAGCAAGACCTCGCCAACGTGGAGGCCGGCATCTACCCGGTGCCTGTTGATCACGACGGATCATTGCCGATGCTGCTGAACCGCTCGCGTCTTTTCTTCGAGGATTTGCCGAAAATTCACCGCCGTCGGGAAAGCGCGCAGCACCACCACGTGCTCAGCGAGGAGACACTTGGGAAGCGACCAAGCTACTATCTTCAAAACTTCCACTTTCAGTCCGGCGGCTGGATGACGCGAGAGTCGGCGCAACGCTACGACACGCAAGTTGAGGTGCTTCTTCACGGGACTGCGAATGCGACCCGACGACAAGTGCTACCGCCGCTCCATGAGGTCTTCGCCGGGCGCGATCAGCGCCGCATCAGACTTCTCGATGTTGGCTGCGGTACCGGACGCTCTCTCGACTTCGTCAAACAGGCTTGGCCGCGACTCCCATGCCTTGGTATCGACATGTCCGAAGCTTACCTCGCAGAGGCGAAACGTCATTTGAGGCGCTGGTGCTGGATTAATTTGATTGTCGCAAATGGAGAGGCGCTTCCTTTGGCGAATGAAACCCAGGACGCGGTGACTGCCGCGTTCATGTTCCATGAACTGCCGACCAAAGTGCGCCGCACTGTGTTTCGCGAGTTCGCGCGTGTGTTGAAGCGCGGCGGACGCCTTGTGATCTTGGACTCCCTCCAAACTGGCGATCAGCCGGACTACGATGGTATGCTCGAACTCTTTCCTCAGAACTATCACGAACCCTACTATCGCAGTTATGTCAAAGAGGACTTCTGCGCAGTTGCCACGGCCTGCGGCCTGACGCGCATCCGTGAGGTCAAGGCATTCGTCTCCAAGGTGATGGTTTTCGACAAGCTATGAAGGGGCACGCGTGTCACAGAGCTTGATGCAGCTATCCCTGATGGTGTTGTGCTAATGTCCATTGGCAACCAACGAGGAGGAAAGTCATGAAGACCCGTTACGCAGTAGCTTTAGCAATGGCTGCGGGCGCCGCGCTCGGGGCGGCATCCGTCAGCGGATTGTACGCGCAAGGAAAGGCTCCCGGCGCTTATGCTATTATCTCGTTCAGTGAAATAAGCGACCGGAACGCCTTCAAGGGCGAAGTTGTCGACAAGGCTCCGGCAGTGGTCAAGGATGCGGGAGGGCATTTGATTGTCCGCACCGAGAAGTTCACGCCGCTTCGTGCAGGTGATCCTCCATTCCCGCTCAGGCGGTACGTCATCATCGCCTTCGATAGCGTGCCGCAGGCACAAGCCTGGTACGTCTCACAAGCCATGAAAGGCATCAACGCGAGTGTTGAACGTCTAACGAAGGGCCGTGCCTTTGTCGTTGAGGCGGCACCAGAATAGCCTGCTCATTTTGAAGTTACCCTCGGGCGTGCCCTGCCGGGCGTGCGCGGCGCCGGACAGGTTCTCACTAGCGTCGCCGTTGCTTATTCGTGCTGGTCACGGTGCCAAGGTGCCAGATGAGCACCGTTTAATTCTCTACGGGGACCAAGCCGAACACCCGTTCACGTTTTTACCTTTGCACTTTCGTAATCATGATCCGTCGGTCACGGTTCTCCGATGTCCGCTTTGGGGCGCTTAGCGGACTCCGGGCCAAACTTTGCGAGACATACGGCTGGTTCGTGGAATATCAAAGCGTTATTCATTCCCGCGCCCCTGGGCGCTTTGTCTACGAAAACCAAACCAGCCAATTTCGATAAAAAGAAAAGCAGCCCCTACCGGGAGCCACTACTCAACCAGTTTCAGTTCACACTTGTTGAGCGGAATCCTTGGACCAATTCTGGGTACCAAATCGAGACCGCCCGTCTCGTTCTCATCTAATACAATGTGCCAGTGTCTGCCCGGCGTCCTGTGAAGGTCATCAACGATCTTTTCAAGCTCCGCTGCAGGAACCGCATAAGCAGTGTTTCGGTCCACACAGCCCAACACCAAAAACGACTTCTGGCCCTCCGAAAGAAAGTTTCGCCACTCGGGGGAGTATCCATACCAGTAGGGAGCGGCACGTCTCGCGTGTCGCTTAGAAACGGTACAGACGGCCCGGACGCTTTTATCGTTCGACCAAGACAGCGCGCCTTTTTTGTTCAGCGCCATCCCCTCCCTCAGACCTAACGCTTGCAGCATTTCCTCACGCTTGGCCTCGATGATCTTAGCATCCGTAAAATGCCAGGTGCCTTTTTGAGGCATCATACTAATTAGTTCATCCTCAACGTTTACTGCATCAAGACGCCAAACCTCACACAGCTTTTCTACCAACTGTTTTTGCCTAATGCACAGGTGCTCCGGCGCCCACTTGTCCGTTTGCAACACACCCTGTGTGATAACGAAAGGGGACGAGCCGTCGCTTGACGCAAAGTATTCTTTCTTCTTTCGCTCGAAATCCCAATTAGACGCACGGGTATTTATCCTATGTGTCAAAAAGGCCAGGTTTGCTACCCGGTGGGTCCAGTCGGACCGTTCCTGCTCATCCGGAAATAAAAGGGCCCATTCACTGCCGTCATCGACCGTTTGAGGAAGGACGTGCTCAATCGAGATAAGTTCGTCATAACTTGCGCCACCACTGGACAGTGCCTCGTCCAACCGTTGCATCACAGGTCTGCAAACTCGACTGATTTGGTACAGCGGCCCAGATAGAACGCGACCAAAGTTCTGTTGCTCTGCATCGGACAGACTGAGGCCAGCGGTAGGCTTCTCTTTTCCCTGCCGCGGCTCGAATTCGTCCATCACAGCCGCAAAACGCGCGATCCTGTCGTTTACACCCGCACGTGTCACAAAAAGAAAATATGCCAGCCGTTCAAGTGTAATCAGAAAACCAGCAATCGCTGAACTTTCTTCCTGCTGCCACTTCCATATGCGAAGCAACACAGGAGGTAACCAATCCTTGTTGTCGATCCGATCAAGCGAGCGAACAGCCTTCCCTGCCTCACTTCCAAAGTGCTTTTGCACGCGCGCCGTATCGGTGAGCAAAAGCCATGCGTCCGCGAGCGGTTCGAGGATGTTGGAGATGAAGGCTTCCGCATCTCCGGAAAATGGCGGCACAAATTTCTGAAACCCTGCTTCCAGCGCCAATCGTGGTTTATCACGCTCATAGATCATCCTGATGTGGCCAAACAGTTCAACCATTCTCTCACGACCTAATGCCTGCTCTACTTGCTCCCATCTGTTGGCTATCCCTGTCGTCGGCAACCAAAGCCGCTCTCCTCGATATGGCGCAGACCTGGACCGACCTTGCAGAGCGGATCGAGCGGGCGGAACAGCGTGCCAAATAGCGTGCCAAGAAAGCAAGCACGGGGCCGAATATCCAATAGGGTCAGCCGACGCTTTCGACAGCACCCTTGCGCCGGCCATCCCGGCCCATGGTGTTACGGTATGCGAGGACGAGCCGCTTAAGCTCGGGTTCGGCGTTTGCGAACCAATGATTCGCCAGTCCCATATGCAGGGAGTTCGCCGCTGCAACGCGGTCCAAGCCGCGGTTCGCGACCAAATAGTTGATAACTGCTTGTTCTTCGGCGTTCGTGCTCATGATCTATCTTTTCCTAAGTGTCCGTCCGGAAACATATTGAATCCCTTGAATCGGTTGTGATTCAAGAGGGGTGGCCTGATTCGAGGAGGGGCACCGATGTGGACGGCACAGAACCGCAGGCGTTACGACCGCAGCCAATTGCGATACGCGAGTGACCTGACCGATGACGAGTGGGCGCACGTCAGCGCGTTGATCGCGCCGGCGAAGCCTGGCGGCAACCCGGAAAAGGGCGTCGAGATGGTGCCTCGCCGACGAGCGAACCCTTTTCAACGAAAACCGTTAGTCAAAATCAGCCCTTGGAGACAGCGGCCTCGAAGCCCGTTGAAACCCCCAAAACCGTCAGTGGAGACTGGCTCCCCACCCCCGAAATAGCGCGCAACCGCGCTAATTCCTGGGTGTCGCAGGACAGTAAGTGGGAGACCGGACTGGGTGGCTGGGGGACTAGGATTCGAACCTAGATTAACGGAGTCAGAGTCCGCTGTTCTACCGTTGAACTATCCCCCACCCAAGCCTTTCCGAGCCGTGCTTTTCTCGGGCGGCGCCGTGGGCCGTCGCCCGGATAAGGGCGCGGTCGCGCGAAGGCCTATATAGGGCCGTCGTCTCCTGGGGTCTACCCTTGCGGCCGGCCATCGGATAGCCATCTCGCAGTCGGCCCCACTTCAGACCGTCGAGCCCCGCCATGACCCGTGACCGCATCACCCTCGTGCCGACCCAGAAACGCGTGCGCGTCCTGGCGGGCGAGGCCACCCTGGCGGATTCGGCCGCGACGCTGCTGCTGCTCGAGAAGGGCCATCGGCCGGTCTACTATTTCCCCCGCGTGGACGTCCGCATGGACCTCATGGCGCCGACCGGCCACCACACCCACTGCCCGTACAAGGGCGACGCGTCCTATTGGAGCCTCACGGCGCCCGGCCGTACGGTCGAGAACGCGGTGTGGAGCTACGAGCAGCCGATCGAAGGGGTCGAGCCGATCGCGCAACGGGTCGCCTTCTATTGGAACAAGGTCGACCGCTGGTTCGAGGAGGACGAGGAGATTTTCGGCCACCCGCGCGATCCGTTCCATCGCGTCGACGTGGTGCCGAGCGCGCGCGAGGTGCGCGTGGTGTTCGCCGGCGAGACGGTTGCGCGCACGCGCCGCGCGCTGTTCCTGTTCGAGACCGGGCTGCCGGCGCGTTACTACATCCCGCCGGAGGACGTGCGGATGGACCTCATGACGCCGACCGCGACCGCGTCGGTGTGCCCCTACAAGGGCCGCGCCTCCTATTGGTCGTTGCGCGCGGGCGATCGTACTGCGGCGGATGCCGCCTGGGCCTATATGGACCCGCTGCCCGAGTGCCCGCGCATCAGGAGGCACCTTTGCTTTTATCCGGAGAAGATTGACCGACTGGAGATCGCAGGCACGTAGGATGGGTTGACGCCCGCGCAGCCTGTCCCCACGCAGGCGGGGAGGGGGCGGAAACCCATCAACCCATCATTTGCTCGATGGGTATCGCCGCGCAGGCGCGGCTCGACCCATCCTGCCGATAACTAAATGGTCTGCGACAAAACGTCCGACCAAATTGACGCCGCGCGTCTCGCACGCAAATCTGGCTGCCAAACCGGCAGCAGGATCGCGGCGCATGGCCGTCACAAACAAATGCTCGTTTGATCGAACGCCCGGCGGGAAGACCGTTGTAAATATCACGAGAAATACAATGAATCGCGGCGTGCTACCGCTCTATCCGGTTGAGCATCGCGGCGTGATCGCCGGCCAGGAAACAGCGCAGATTGTGCTCGATCACCGGCAATGCCCGCGCCGGATAGTCGTCGTAGAAGCCGCCCGCGTGCGGCGTGATGATGACGTTGGGCATCGACCACAGGCGATGGCCGGCGGGCAGGGGTTCCTCGTTGAACACGTCGAGCGCCGCTCCGGCGATGCGGCCTTCGTCGAGCGCCGCGATCAGCGCGTCCTCGTCGACCACGCCGCCGCGCGCGAGGTTGACCAAGTAGCTCGATGGCTTCATGGCCGCGAAGATGTCGGCGCCGATCAAGCCGGCGGTCGCGGGCGAATGGGGCGTGAGCAGCACCAGAAAGTCGACCGCGCCGGCCACGGCGCGCAGCGCGTCCCGATGGTGCATGCGGTCGAAGCCGGCGACCGGGCGGACCGCGGACGTGATCCCGATCACGGTCATGCCGAGCGCCTTGAGCCGCGGCGCCAGTTCGGCGGCGATCAGCCCGACTCCGACGATGCCGGCGGTCTTGCCGTCGAGCAGCCGCGCCGGCCAGCGCTCCCACGCCTGCCGCTCCTGGTTGCGCACCGCGCGCGGCAGGTCGCGGGTGAGCGCCAGCATCGCCATCACCGCCGCCTCCGACACCGCGGCGCCGTGGATGCCGCGGATATTGGTGATGAGCACGCCCGGCCTGAGCGAGGGCAGGTCGACGATGTTGTCGACCCCGGTGCCGAGCGCCTGGATCCAGCGCAAATTCGGCGCGTTCGCGATCACCGCGTCGGTGAGCATGGGCCCGAAGGTCACCAGCACCTGCGCCGGGCCGATCATGGCCGCCGCCTCCCGGTGATGGGCGGCCGTGTCGACGGCGACGGCGGGAAACGCCGCCCGCAGCCGGTCGCGGTACTGCGCCGTGACCTCCTGCGGCAGGGTCAGCAGGATGAGCACCCGGGTCATGCTTCACGCGCGCACGCGGGAGAAGGGCGCTCGCCTATAGCATTCCCCCGCGATATGATGCCAGAGGGCGATCCTTACCCGTCATGCCCGGCCTTGTGCCGGGCATCCACGTCATGAATCGCTCAATTGGATCAAACGCGTGGATGGCCGGGACAAGCCCGGCCATGCCGATGTGTACAAATAAAGGTGCGGCAATGAACGAACGCCTGCTCACGCCGATCTCGACCGCGGAGCTCGAGCGCCGCTGGTCCCTGGTGCGGAGCGAGATGGGCGAGCGCCGCATCGACGCGCTGGTGATGCAGAACAACAACGACTGGCTGGGCGGCTACGTCAAATGGTTCACCGACCTGCCGGCGGTCAACGGCTATCCGCGCACCGTGATCTTCTACGCCGACGACCCGATGAGCGTGGTCGAGATGGGGCCGCACGGCGGCCGCCGCGACCTCAAGGGCGGCGACAAGATGCATCGCGGCGTCGGCGAGCTGCTCTCCACGCCGGCCTTCACGTCGGTCGCCTATACGGACGAGTATCAGGCCGAGATCGCGGTCGACGCGCTCGAGCATCGCGGCTGCCGCACCATCGGATTCGTCGGCCAGGGCGCCATGCCGTACCGGTTCGTGGCGCGCATCGAAAAGGAGCTGGGCGGCTGCGCCACCTTCGTCGACGCGACCGAGTTCGTCGATCGCCTCAAGGCGATCAAGAGCGAGGAGGAGATCGGCCTGATCCGCCGCGCCGCCCTGATGCAGGACGAGGTATTCGCCCGCGTGCTCAATCACATCCGTCCCGGCATGCGCGACACCGAGGTGACCGCGCTGGCGCAATATGAGGGCAGGCTCCTGGGCAGCGAGCAGGGGCTCTTTCTCGGCAGCTCGGCGCCGCTCGGCGAGCGGTCGGATTTCATCGACCGCCACCAGCAGGGGCGCACCCTCGAGGAGGGCGAGCATTTTTCGCTGCTGATCGAGAACAACGGGCCGGGCGGCTTCTACACCGAGATCGCCCGCACCATCGTGCTCGGCAAGGCCTCGAACGAGGTGATCGACGGGTTCGAGACCGTCAAGGAGGCGCAGGCGCACACGCTCTCCCGCATGAAGCCGGGCGCGTCGTGCCGCGACATCGCGGCGGCGCACGACGACTTCATGCGCGCCCGCGGCCTGCCGCCCGAGCTGCGGCTCTACTGCCACGGCCAGGGCTACGACCTGGTCGAGCGGCCGCTGGTGCGCTTCGATGAAACGATGGCGCTGGAAGAGAACATGAACCTCGCCGTGCACCCCGGCTATCAGACCGCCTCGATCTTCGCGGTGATCTGCGACAATTATCTGGTCGGCCGCGACGGCCCGGGCGAATGCCTGCATCGCACCGAGAAGAAGGTGTTCGAGGTGTGAGGGCGTCGGGTCGGAAAGCCGTGCCGGACGCCTCTGCGTCATTGCGAGCGAAGCGAAGCAATCCAGGAACTTCGCACAGCGCTTGCGGCTCCTGGATTGCTTCGTCGCCCCTACGGGGCTCCTCGCAATGACGAAGCCCGATGTCCTGAGCATCGGGTCGTTCCCGCCGGCGACGATGGCGGGGCTCGCCGAGCGCTTTGCCCTGCATCATCATGCGCTGGTGCCGCAGGCGCTCGATCCCGCCGTGGCCGCGCGCGTGCGCGGCCTCGCCACCGAGGCAAACCGCGGCGCCAGCCGCGCGCTGATCGCGCTGCTGCCCAGGCTCGAGGTCATCTCGGTGTTCGGGGTCGGGGTCGACGCGATCGATCTTGCGGCGGCGCGCGAACGCAACATCCCGGTCACCAATACCCGGGGCGTCTTGGGCGACGAGGTCGCCGATCTTGCCATCGGGCTGATGCTGGCGTCGGCGAGGCAAATCCTGTTCGCCGACCGCTTCGTGCGCGAGGGCAAATGGGCGCACGGGCCGCTGCCGCTCGGCCGCAGCGTCGGTGGCAAGACCATGGGGGTGGTCGGCCTCGGCGGCATCGGCCGTGCCATTGCCGAGCGCGGCGCGGCGCTGCGCATGCAGGTCATCTACACCGGCCCGCGCCGCAAGCCCGGCGCGCCGTTCGAGTTCGTGGCGGACCTCATCGAGCTGGCGCGCCGCAGCGATTATCTGATGGTGGCGTGCAAGGGCGGCCCGGAGACCCGCCACCTGATCGACGCGGCGGTAATCGACGCGCTCGGGCCGAACGGCACCCTCGTCAACGTGGCGCGCGGCTCGGTGGTGGACGAGGCGGCGCTGATCGCGGCGCTGGCGTCGGGCCGTCTCGGCTTTGCGGCGCTCGACGTGTTCGAGAACAGCCCGCACATCGCCCCGGCCTTCCTGGCCTTGCCCAACGTCATCGTGCAGCCGCACCAGGGCAGCGCCACGGTCGAAACCCGAACGGCGATCGGCCAGCTGATGCTCGACAACCTCGCCGCCTGGTTCGACCGCCGGCCGTTGCTCACGCCGGTCGCCTGACATGAGCGCGCACAACGCGGCCGTGGATGCGCCGATCGTCATCGACGGCGTGAGCCACACCTATCGGCCGCCGCGCGGCCGTCCGTTGCTGGCGCTCGCCGACGTCTCGCTCGACGTGCGCCCGCGCGAGTTCGTGGCGCTGCTCGGCCCCTCCGGCTGCGGCAAATCCACCTTGCTCTATCTGATCGGCGGTTTCCTGCCGGTCGAGCAGGGGCGCATTCTCGTCGACGGCAGCCCGGTGGCGGCGCCCGGCCCGGACCGCGGCATCGTGTTCCAGCACTTCGCGCTGTTCCCGTGGAAGACGGTGCGGGCGAACGTGCTCTACGGCCTTGAACGCATGGGGCTCGCGCGCGACGAGCGGGAGGCCCGCGCGCAAAACTTCATCGATCTGGTCGGCCTCGGCGGCTTCGAGGATGCCTATCCGTCGCAACTGTCCGGCGGCATGAAGCAGCGGGCCGCGATCGCCCGCACCCTCGCGGTCGACCCGAAGATCCTGCTGATGGACGAGCCGTTCGGCGCGCTCGACGCGCAGACCCGCGCCCTGATGCAAACCGAATTGCTCGCCATCTGGCGGCGCACGCCGAAAACCGTGATCTTCGTCACCCACGACGTGCAGGAAGCGGTGTATTTGTCCGACCGCGTCGCGGTGATGTCGGCGCGGCCCGGCCGCATCAAGGCGATCATCGACACCCGCTTCGACAAGACCGACCCGCACTGCTTCAAGACCAGGGCGTTCGTCGACAAGGTCGACGAGATCTGGGGCCTGGTGCGCGTCGAGGCCATCAAGGCGCAGGATACGAGGGCACGGTGACATCGACTCGTCATTCCGGAAGCCGCCGTAGGCGGCTGTCCGGCCCTCGCTCTATGCGCTCGGCCGGAATGACGAGGCCGTGCGACCATACATGAACCAAACATTTCTGCGCTACCTGCCCCTCCTCCTCCTCGCGCTGGCGTGGGAAGCCGCCGCGCGGCTGGGGCTCGGCTCCGCGCTCGCCCTGCCGGCGCTCTCGAGCGTACTTGCCGCCTGGTTCGATCTCGTGCGCGACGGCGAGCTCATCGTTAACGGCGCCGCTTCGCTCTACCGCGCCGCCGCCGGGCTGGCGCTCGCGGTCGTCGTCGGCGCCGCCCTCGGCATCGTCATGGCCTGGTGGAAGCCGGTGCAGGTGGCGGTCGGGCCACTGGTCGAAATCTTCTATCCGATGCCCAAGTCGGCGCTCATTCCGGTCACCGCCCTGTGGCTCGGCTTCGGCGACGGATCGAAAATCCTGCTGATCTTTCTCGGCTGCATGCTGCCGGTGACGCTCGGCGCCTTCAACGGCGCGCGCTCGAGCGACCGCACCCTGGTCTGGTCGGCGCGCAGCATGGGGGCAAGCCGGCCGCGTATGCTGTGGGACGTGGTGGTGCCGAGCGCCATGCCGGAATTGCTCAACGGCATCCGTACCGCGCTGGCGCTCTCGTTCATCCTGCTGGTGAGCGCCGAGCTGATCGTGTCGCAGCGCGGCTTCGGCTACCTCATCGGCTTCCTCGGCGCCAACGGCTCGTACGACGCCATGTTCGCCGTGGTGCTGACCGTGGCGTTCCTCGGCTTCGCGGCCGACCGCGCCTATCAGGCCGTGGTCGCGCGGGTGCTGGCATGGCGCGATTGACCTCCGCGCTGCGCGCCGTTGCCCGCGGGCTCGCCCGCTGGGGCGCCGTCCTCGTGCTGCTGATCGCCTGGGAAGGGCTTGCACGCAGCGGCGCCGTGACTTTCTTCATGCTGCCGCCGCTCAGCGCCGTCGTCGCGCGCATCGGCAACGATGCGTTCGCCGGCGATCTTGCGGTGAGCATCGCGCTCACGCTCTATCGGGCGTTGACCGGCTTCTTCATCGCGGCGTTCGCCGGAATCGCGCTCGGCCTTGCCATGACGCGCAAGGCCGGCGTGCGCTGGTTCTTCGATCCGCTCGTCTCGGTCGGGTTCCCCATGCCGAAGATCGCTTTCCTGCCGATCATCGTCCTGTGGCTCGGCTTCTACGACCTCACCAAGATCTCGATGGTGGTGTTCGACGCGATCTTTCCGGTGGTGACCGCGACCATCGCGGGCATCGCCGGGGTGGAGCGCGAGCTTCTCTGGTCCGCCCGCAACCTCGGCGCCCGCGAGCGCGAGCTGATGTGGCAGGTGCTGCTGCCGGCCGCGCTGCCGCAGATCATGACCGGCCTGCAGGTCGCGCTGCCGCTAGCCCTCATCGTCGCGGTGGTGACCGAGATGATGATGGGCGGCTACGGCATCGGCGGCGCCATGATGACGGCATCGCGCTTTGCCGACTCGCGCGGCGTCTTCGCCGGCATCGTCGAGATCGCGGTGATCGGCTACGCCCTCGTCAAGGGCATGGCGCTGATCCGCCGCCGCCTGCTGGCGTGGCACCCGGAGGCGCTGGAGCCGAGCACGGCGTAGCTCTTATCCCTCCCCTAAAAGGGGAGGGTCCGCCGCGAAGCGGCGGGGGTGGGGAGGGATAAGCGTCACTTCAACCGCTTGGCCGCTTCCTCGACGATGCTCAGGTCGGCGTATTTCTTGACGTCGAAATCGGACTTGAGAAACCCGAGCTGCTTCTGCGTCGCGATGTTGGCCTGCAGGGCATCGAGGTTCGGCAGCATGTCGGGATCGCGATAGTAGTCCTTGGCGGTGAACAGCCAGGGATCGAACCGCTCGGGCGGCTGCTTGGTGAAGCGCGCGGCGATCTCCACCGCCTCCTTGTGGTTCGCCGGGTCGAGATACCAGCGCACGATGCGCAGCACGTCCTCCATCATGTCGACCATGGCGGCCCGGTTCTTGTCGATGAAGCTCTTGCGCGCCGCCCACACGATCATCTGGGTCGGGCCGATCGCCTCCTTCTGGGTGAACAGCACCCGCGCGTTCTTGCGCAGCTCGGGATCGAACGAGAACGGGATGACGCCGGGAATGAGGTCGACCTTCTTCTCCGTCAGCATCGCCCGCATGGTTGGGAACGGCGCCTCGACCACGGTGTAGTCGCGCTTGTCCTCGAGGCCGTGCTTGCGCAGCATCGCCCGCATGGCGATGTCGACCGCGCTGCCGGCGGCGTTGGTTGCGATGATCTTGCCCTTGAGGTCCTCGACCGTCTTGATCGGCCCGTCGTTGAGCACGAGATATTCGTTGGTGTAGCGGCCGGCGGCGCCGTCCTGGAAATCGTCGGAGATCACGCGCAGGTCGTCCATGCCGGCGTTCTCGATCGCCAGTGCCAGGGACGAATAGGCGAGGTTGCCGATCTCGAGCTCGCCCGTGGCCATCGCGGTGATCATCAGCGGCGTGCCGGTATAGTGCACCGGCTCGAACACGTAGGATTTGCCCAGATGCCGGGCGAGGTCCTTCTTCTCCAGGATGATGGACGGCCAGTTGGCGATGCCCACCACCCAGGCGGCGCGGATCTTCACCGGTTCGGCCGCGCCGGGACCGGCGCCGAACAGCGCGAGCGCGACGAGACCGCAGAGCATGAGTTTCACCGATCGCATGCATTCCTCCCGGCTGGCTTTATCGTTTTAACCTGCCCGATAGTGACATATCGGACGGCGATCTCACAACTTCAGCAGTCGCTGCGCATTCGTCCGCCCGATCTTAAGCCGGTCGGCCTCGCTGATCGGCACCGCGTCGAACCACTCAGCACCCTCGTGCATCTCCTCGAACGGGTAGTCGGCCGCGAACATGATCCGGTCGGACCCGAGCTGCAGGATGGTGCCGATCAGCGACTGGGTGTGATTGTTGCCGCTGGTGGTGACGTAGAAGTTCTCCTGCAGGTATTGCGACGGCCGCCGCGCGAGCTTGAGCGTCGGGATGTTCTTGATGCGCTGCTCCAGGCGATGGATCGCGAACGGCAGCAGCTCGCCCATGTGCCCGATGATCACGGTCAGGCGCGGGAAACGGTCGAACAGGCCGCTGGTGATGAGCCGCAGCGCGTGGGTGGCGGTCTCCACCGTGAACGCCCACACCGGCCCGAGCAGCTCGTTGCGCCCGGCATAGATGCGGCGCTCGTTCGGCAGCGGGTTGCGCGGATGCAGGTAGAACGGCACATCGAGGGCCGCGAAGCGCTCCCAGAACGGCAGGTATTGCGGCTCGTCGTAATAGGCAGCGGTCTCGAGGTTGCCGATGCTGCTGTAGCCGTTGACCAGCGCGCCCTTGAGCCCGAGCTGGCGCACCGCGCGTTCGGCCTCGGCGGCGGCCGCCGCGGGGTCCTGCATCGGCAGCGCTGCGAAGCCGGCGTAACGCCTGGGGTGCTTCGCGACGGTCTGCGCGAGGGCGTCGTTCGCCTCCGCCGCGCCGGTGACCGCCCGCCTGGTGTCGGGCTCGTCCTGCACCCCGATGGCGCCGAGCGAGAGCACCGCCGTCTCGATCCCCAGGCGGTCCATTTCGGCGAGGCGGAAGCCGTCGGTGTCGGCGAGGCGATCGGCGACGCGCCGCCACGCGGCCTTGTCCCAGCCGATCGCCGAGATCAGGTGCTCGAGCGCGGGCGTGACGAAATGTTCCTCGACGGCGATCTTTCCCTGCACGGGCATCTCCGGCTTGGCGTTGTCCTGGCCGTTCTGTATCGTATCTCGATCGGTCTGTACCGTCCTCTATGCCGGTACGACAGGCGAGACAAAGGCGGCGGAACAGGGAGGCGTTGGTGAGCGTCAAGATTCGCGGGGTGACGTTCGAGGAGAACACCCGCAACCAGATGGGGCTGCAGTTCTACAACCTGTCGCACCGCTTCGGCTACCAGTCGCCCAACTGGCCGTATTTCGAGGACGTGAAGATCGAGCGCATCCACTACATGGCGAAGTCGGGCGTGCTGTCCCAGCGCATCACCACCAGCATGCACAATACGACGCACATCGACGCGCCGGCGCACGTGGTGCAGGGCACCCCGTTCATCGACGAGGTCCCGCTGCCGCACTTCTTCGGCAGCGGCATCGTGGTGTCGATCCCGAAGAAGAAGTGGGAGCCGATCACCGGCGACGACCTGGAGAAGGCGTGCGGCAAGGTGGTGCGCCCGCGCGACGTCGTCATCGTCAACACCGGCTGGCACAAGAAGTACGAGGACAGCGAGGATTATTTCTGCTACGCGCCCGGCTTCGTGCCGTCGGCGGGCGAATGGTTCGTCAGGAAGAAGGTCAAGGTGGTCGGCCACGACACCCAGGCGAACGACCACCCGCTCGCCACCGCCATCGGGCCGCAGCGCAACGGCCCGCTGCATCCGCACTTGGCCGAGGAGTACAAGACATGGTCGGGCGGACGCGACTGGAAGGACGATTTTCCCGACTGGGAGCCGGTCCACCGCATCCTGTTCAAGAACGGCATCCTCGGCATCGAGAACGTGGGCGGCGACATCGACAAGGTGACGGGCAAGCGCTGCACCTTCGCGTTCTTCCCGTGGAACTGGGACCGCGGCGACGGCTGCATCATCCGTCTCGTTTCCATCGTCGATCCCAAAGGCGCATATCGCATCGAGCGCGGGGAGAAGTTCTGATGCTGGTCAAGCGGTTCGCCGACGCCAAGCCGTACGCGGCGCCCAATCACCGCGACTATTCCTCGCTGCGGCTGTTCGGCGCCGACGCCGGCGGCCCCAAGCAGTTCGTCGTCGGGCTGTCGCACTTTCTGCCGGGCGGCGGCGCCGGTCCGGACGCCTCGCCGACCGAGAAGGTCTACGTCGTCCTCGCGGGCGAGCTGACCGTGATCGTCGACGGCAAGGAGACCGTGCTCGCGGCGAACGACAGCTGCTTCATCGCGCCCGACGAGAGCCGCGAGATCGTCAACCGCGGCAACGACGTGGTCACCATGCTGGTCGCGGTGTCGGCTCCGCCCAAGTGACTTTTTTTACCCTCCCCCTTGTGGGGAGGGTCGACGCCGCGTAGAGCGCGGCGGCGGGGTGGGGGTGTTTCAAACAAACGCACCCGAATCCTCTCCACCCCCACCCCTTCCCCCTCCCCACAAGGGGGAGGGGAAGAGCGAGAGATTTGTGTAAAGGCCGGTGAGCATGCCCGACGACGTGTTCAAAAACCCGCTCGCCCTGTTCGACATTCGCGGCAAGACCGCGATCGTCACCGGTGCCTCCGGCGCCTTCGGGGCGCTGGCCGCCAAGGTGCTGGCGGGCGCCGGCGCCAACGTGGTGCTGGCGGCCGGCAAGGCCGACGAGCTGAAGAAAGTCGCGGCGGAGTGCGAGGCGCTCGGCGCCAAGGCCGAAAGCCTCCGGCTCCGGCCGACCAATGAGGCAAACTGCGCGGCGATCGTCCAGGCGGCCGTCGACCGCTTCGGCGGCGTCGACATCCTGGTGCTGGCGTCGGGCAAGAACGACGTGGCCAAGATCAACGACATGACGCCCGACCGCTTCCTCGACGTGATGGACGCGAACGTCACCCAGTCGTGGCTGATGGCGCGCGCCGCCGGCAAGCGCATGCTGGCGCAGGGCAGGGGCGGCAAGGTGGTCCTGATGTCGTCCGCGCGCGGCCTGCTCGGGCATCCGGCCGGCTACACGGCCTATTGCGCGTCGAAGTCCGCGGTGGACGGCATCACCCGCGCGCTCGGCTGCGAGTGGGGCGACAGCGGCATCACCGTCAACGCCATCGCGCCGACCGTGTTCCGCTCCGCGCTCACCGCCTGGATGTTCGAGGACAGCGACCGCTCGAAGGAGGTGCGCAAAGGATTCATCACGCGCGTGCCGAAGGGGCGGCTGGGCGAGCCGTCCGATCTGGCCGGACCGCTGCTGTTTCTCGCCTCGGCGGCGTCCGACTTCTACACCGGGCATATCCTCTACGCCGACGGCGGCTACACAGCGGGCTGATGCATGGCCAAGGCGCGCATCGCCGTGGTGGGCGCCGGGCTGATGGGGCACGGCATCGCCCAGGTGTTCGCGCTCGCCGGCCACGAGGTGACCATCACCGACACGGTGATGGCGAGCCTGGGAAACGTGCACGAGCGCATTGCCGCCAACCTGCGCGAGCTTGGCGAGGACGAAAGCGCGGTCGAACGCATTCAGCCGTCGCCCGATCTCGCGGCGACCGTGCGCGACGCCGACTTCGTCGTCGAGGCGGTGCTGGAGGATCTGCCGCTCAAGCGCCAGCTGTTCGATGCGATCGAGCGGGCGGCGCGGCCTGACGCGGTGCTCGCCAGCAACACGTCGGTGATCCCGATCAGCAAGATCATGGGCGGCCTCAAGCACAAGTCGCGCGCGCTCGGCACCCATTGGTGGAACCCGCCCTATCTGGTGCCGCTGGTCGAGGTGATCGGCACCCGATGGACGTCGCCCGCGGCGATCGAATCGACGATCGCGCTGCATGCGGCCGCCGGCAAGACGCCGGTGCACGTCAAGAAGGACGTGCCGGGGTTCGTCGGCAACCGCCTGCAGCATGCCCTGTGGCGTGAGGCGATCTCGCTGGTCGAGAACGGCATCTGCGACGCCGAGACCGTCGACACCGTGATCAAGGCAAGCTTCGGCCGGCGGCTGGCGGTGCTGGGCCCGCTGGAGAACGCCGACTTGGTCGGCACCGACCTCACGCTTGCCATCCACAAGACGGTGCTCAAGGCGATCGACGGCCGTCCCGGACCGTCGCCCTATCTCAAGGCGCTGGTGGCGTCCGGCAAGCTCGGGTTCAAGAGCGGGGAGGGGTTTCGCGCGTGGCCGGCGGACGCACAGGCGGACTTGCGCTCGCGCGTGCTGGCACATTTGAAAAGGGCGCGGTCGCAGGAAGCGGCCGCGTCGAAAGAGAGGTCGTCATGACGATGCGCAGGATCACGCGGCGCAGGCTGGTCAAGGCCGGGTTGGGCGCGGTGGCCGCGCCCGCCGTGTTGCGGACCATTCCGGCCCATGCTCAGTCCCGCGTCATCAAGATCGGGCACGTGAGCCCGCGCACCGGCCCGCTCGCCGGCTTCGGCGAGGCGGACCCGTTCATCCTCGATCAGGTGAACGGCGTGCTCGCCAAGGGCCTCGTCAACAACGGCAAGACCTACAAGGTCGAGATCATCTCGAAGGACAGCCAGTCGAATGCCAACCGCGCCGCCGAGGTCGCCTCCGAGCTCATCCTGCGCGACAAGGTCGACCTCATCCTCGGCGCCGCGACGCCCGACACCACCAATCCGGTGGCCGATCAGGCCGAGGTCAACGAAATTCCCTGCATCACCACCAACTGCCCGTGGCAGCCCTATTTCTTCGGCCGCAAGGGCGACCCGAAGACCGGCTTCAAGTGGACCTATCATTTCTTCTGGGGCCTGGAGGACGTGATCGCCGCGTTCCTCGCGCTGTGGGACGGCGTGCCGACCAACAAGGTGATCGGCGGCCTGTTTCCCAACGACGCCGACGGCAATGCCTGGGGTGACGCCAAGCTCGGCTTCCCGCCGGCGCTGCAGGCGGCCGGCTACAAGCTGGTCGATCCCGGCCGCTACCAGCTGATGAACAACGACTTCACCGCGCAGATTTCCGCGTTCAAGACCGCCGGCGCGCAGATCGTCACCGGCAACATGATCCCGCCGGACTTCGCCACCTTCTGGTCGCAGGCGGCGCAGCAGGGATTCCGGCCGAAGATCGTCACCATCGGCAAGGCGCTGCTGTTCCCCTCGGTGATCGAGTCGCTGGGCGAGCGCGGCAACGGGCTCACCAGCGAAATCTGGTGGACGCCGCATCATCCCTATAAGTCCGGCCTCACCGGCCAGAGCGCGCAGGAATTGACCGACGCCTTCGTCAAGGCGACGAGCCGGCCGTGGACCCAGCCGATCGGCTTCCAGCACGCGCTGTTCGAGGTCGCGGTCGACGTGCTCAAGCGCGCCAAGAGCGTCGACGACCCCAAGGCGATCCTCGATGCCATCGTCGCGACCGACTATCGCTCCATGGTCGGCCCGGTGAAGTGGACCGGGCAACCGGTCAAGAACGTCACCAAGACGCCGCTGGTCGCCGGCCAATGGCAGCGCAAGGCCGGCAAGTTCGAGCTCGTCATCACCGAGAACAAGACCGCGCCGGATATTCCGGTGGGCGGGACGCTGGAGCCGCTGGGCTAGGCCAGCGAATAGCGAATGGCGAATAGCGAATAGCAGTCTCAGTTCTTCCTACTCGCTATTCGCTATTCGCTACTCGCTATTCACATCGAGTGCCCATGGCCCCCATCCTCTCCCTCCAGCACATCTCCAAACGCTTCGGCGCCGTCGTCGTTGCCGACGGCATCGATCTCGCGCTGGAAGCGGGCGAGGCGCTCGGCATCATCGGGCCGAACGGCGCCGGCAAGACCACGTTGTTCTCCATCATTGCCGGGACGCTCGCGCCCGACGCCGGCCGCGTGCTGTTCGCCGGCGACGACGTGACGCGCCTCGCGCCCGAGCGCCGCTGCCGTGCCGGCATGGCGCGCTCGTTCCAGATCCCGCAGCCATTCGGCGGCATGACCGTGTTCGAGAACCTGGTCGTCGCCGCCGCCTTCGGCACCGGGCGGCGCGAGCGCGACGTTTATGCCCGTTGCGGCGAACTGCTGGAGCAATGCGGGCTGACGGCCAAGGCAAACCGCGTCGCCCGATCGCTCACCCTGATCGACCGCAAGCGCCTGGAGCTGGCGCGGGCGCTTGCCACCGAGCCGCGCCTGCTGCTGCTCGACGAGGTCGCCGGCGGGCTGGTCGAGCACGAATGCGCCGCGCTGGTCGCCTTGATCAAGCAAGTGCGCGCGACCGGCGTCTCCGTCATCTGGATCGAGCATATCGTCCACGCCCTCGTGGCCGTGGTCGACCGGCTGGCGGTGCTGCACGCCGGCGCCCTGATCGCCCAGGGCGACCCGGGCGAGGTGATCCGCCGCCCCGCGGTCCGCGACATCTACATGGGGATTGCCGCCGATGCCTGACGCGCTCCTGGAGGTGCGCGCGCTCGACGCGTTCTACGGCGACTTCCAGGCGCTGTTCGGTGTGTCGCTGCAGGTGGCGGCCGGCAAGGTCACGGCGCTGATCGGTGCCAACGGCGCCGGCAAGAGCACCCTGCTCAAGAGCATTGCCGGCCTGATGCCGGCGCGGCGCGACGCCATCCGCTTCGCGGGGAAATCGATCGGCCACCTGCCGGCCCATGCGCTGGTTGGCCGCGGCATCGCCCTGGTGCCGGAGGGCCGGCGCTTGTTCCCCTCGCTCACCGTCGAGGAGAATCTGCTTATCGGCGGGCAGCTCCGCCGGCCGGGCCCGTGGAATCTCGCCCGCGTCTACGATCTTTTTCCGCTGCTTGCCGAGCGTCGCCGGCTGCCGAGCACGGCGCTCTCCGGCGGCCAGCAGCAGATGTGCGCGATCGGCCGTGCGCTCATGGCGAACCCCAGGCTCCTCCTGTGCGACGAGATCAGCCTCGGGCTCGCGCCGGTCGTGATCCGCGACATCTATGCGCGCCTGCCCGCGATCGTCGCCGAAGGCATCTCGCTCGTCATCGTCGAGCAGGACATCGTCCAGGCGCTTGCCGCCGCCGATCACGTCTACTGCCTGCAGGAAGGCCGCATGGCGCTCGACGGCGCGCCCGCGACATTGACGCGCGAGGCGATCGCGGCCGCCTATTTCGGAGCGTGACGCCGTGGACTGGCTCAACTCCATCGTCCAGGGCGTGCTGATCGGCGGGCTCTACGCCATGTTCGCGGCCGGACTGTCGCTGATCTTCGGCATCATGCGCCTCGTCAACATTGCCCACGGCGACCTGATCGTGCTCGCCGCCTACGTGTCGCTCCTCGTGACCCAGACGCTGGGGCTCGACGCCATCGCGTCGCTCGTCGTCGTCGTTCCGGCGATGGCGGCGCTTGGTTACGCGCTGCAGCGCGGCGTGCTCAACCGCACCCTGGGCGACGACCTGTTGCCGCCGTTGCTCGTCACCTTCGGGCTCTCGGTGATCATCCAGAACGGGCTGCTCGAGTGGTTCACCGCGGATAGCCACCGCCTGCAGGCGGGCGCGCTCGAGGTGGCCAGCATCCCGCTCGGCCAGGCCGTGTCGCTCGGCATCCTGCCGCTCATTCAATTCGCCGCCAGCATCGCCATCATCGGCGGGCTCGAGCTGCTGTTCTATCGCACCGCCTGGGGCCGCGCCTTTCGCGCCACCGCGGACGATCCGACGGTGGCGCAGCTCATGGGCCTCGACACCCGCCACGTGTTCGCGCTCGCCATGGCGCTGTCGCTCGCGGTCGTCGCGGTGGCGGGAATTTTTCTCGCCATCCGCACCAATTTCGATCCGGCCATCGGCCCGGCCCGCCTGATCTTCGGCTTCGAGGCGGTGATCATCGGCGGGCTCGGCAGCCTCTGGGGGACGCTGGCCGGCGGCATCGTGCTCGGGGTCGCGCAGGCGATCGGCGCGCAGCTCGATCCGGGCTGGCAGGTCCTCGCCGGCCACGTCGCCTTCCTGGTCATCCTGGCGGTGCGGCCGCAGGGCCTGTTCGCCAAGGTGCAGACATGAGCGCGGCGATCCGGGTCGCGCATGCGACACGGTCGAGCCGGATCGGGCTCGCGGCCGTCTGTGTCGGTGCGCTCGCGCTCGCGGCGGCGCCCCTGTGGGGCACGCGGTCCGACCTGCGGCTGCTGGCGGAAATCTATTCCTACGTGGTGCTGGCGAGCTTGTGGAACCTGCTCGCCGGCTATGCCGGCCTCGTCTCGGTCGGCCAGCAGGCCTACGTGGGGCTCGGCGCCTACGGGCTGTTCGCGCTCGCCATGCTGGCGGGCATGCACCCGCTCGCGGCCCTGCCGCTGGTCGGCGTCGCGGCCGCCGCGGTCGCCGTGCCGGTCGCGGCGCTGATGTTCCGCCTGCGCGGCCACTACTTCGCCATCGGTACCTGGGTCGTGGCCGAGGTCTTTCGTCTGCTCAGCTCCCAGGTGTCGGTGCTGGGCGGCGGCTCCGGCATCAGCCTGCCGGCCGGCATCGTGACCGCCATGGCGGAGAGCCGGCAGGCGCGCGAGTTCCTGGTCTACTGGACCGCGCTCGTGCTGCTCGCCGGAACGCTCGGCGGCATCGTGCTGCTGCTGCGCTCGCGCTACGGCCTGGCGCTGACCGCGATCCGCGACAACGAGCTCGCCGCGCGCAGCAGCGGCATCGACGTGCGGCGCATCAAGCTCGCCGTCTATGTGGCGACCGCCGCCGGAACCGCCGCCATGGGCGCGCTGATCTTCCTGCAGAAGCTGCGCGTCTCGCCCGACACCGCGTTCAGCGTCAACGACTGGACCGCGTTCGTCATCTTCATCACGGTGATCGGCGGCATCGGCCGGGTCGAGGGGCCGATCGTCGGAACCATCATATTTTTCGCGTTGCGCCAGACGCTCGCCGATCTCGGCAGCCTCTACCTGATGACGCTCGGCGTCGTCGCCATCGCGGTCATGCTCAAGGCGCCGAAAGGCCTGTGGGGTTTCTTCGCCGAGCGCTTCGGCTGGCAGGCGTTCCCGCTGGAGCGGCGGGTCGCGTCACCGTAGGGTGGGGCAGCGGCCGAGGGGCTGCGTAAACCACCGCCTTTCTCTGTCGGCAATTGGTGGGTTACGCGCCTTCGGTACTGCCCCACCCGACGCTGACCCGTCGGATGGAACGAGGGGAGCGTGCGATGAGCTTGACGGACTATCTCTTCAGCCCGCGCGGGCGCGTCAACCGGGCGAAGTACTGGCTTTATGTCCTGGTCAGCATCGCGATCATGATCGTCCTGGTCGCGGTGATGAGCGTGGTCTGGGCCGGCCGCCTCTATGATCCGCGCGGCGGCGCTGGCTTTCCGGTCGGGGCCATTATCGTCGTGGGGATCGTTTATCTGGCCCTGGTGATCGTTGGCATTTTCGTCGGAATCAAACGGCTGCACGACCGCGACAAGAGCGGCTGGTGGCTGCTGGTCTTCTACCTGCTGCCGACGGTGTTGAGCTTTGTATCGGCGATCCTGTCGCGCAACGGGATCGGGTTCCTGTTTGCGCTCGGCAGCCTGGCGATTTCGATCTGGGCCCTGGTCGAGCTGGGCTGTCTCCGCGGCACCGTCGGGCCGAACCGGTATGGCCAGGACCCGTTGGCGCCAACGGCGTCGTAGGGTGGGTTAGCGGCCGACAGGCCGCGTAACCCACCATTTGTTTGTTTTCCTGAAACACGCGGTGGGTTACGCGCCCTTCGGGCGCCAACCCACCCTACGGATCAATAATGATAATCGTCGATCTTCAGCAGCGGGAACGCGCTGAAGACGTGCGGCGGGTTGGTCGGCGTCGCCGGATGCAGGTACGACCCGTCGAGCTCGGATAATTTGTTGACGCCGAGCAGGCCGAGGCAGCGCTGCACCTCGTCCTCCAGCAGCTCCAGCATGCGCACCACGCCGGCCTGTCCGGCCGCGCCCAGGCCGTAGCACTGCATGCGGCCGAGGCCGACCAGATCCGCCCCCATGGCGATCGCCTTGACGATGTCGGTGCCGCGATAGAAGCCGCCGTCGATCATGATCTTCGCCCGGCCCTTCGCCACCTCGACGACCTCGGGCAGGAACTCGATCGAGCCGCGGCCGTGGTCGAGCTGCCGGCCGCCGTGGTTCGACACGTAGATCCACTCGACCCCGTGGTCGAGGCAGATGCGCGCGTCCTCGGCGGTGTGGACACCTTTGATCGCCAGCGGAATCTTGAGGATCTTCTTGACCCGCTCGACCGTGCGCCAATCGAGCGCCGCCTGGTATTCGCGCCCATCGGCGCGGCGGCGCCCGGCGGTGACGTGCCGCTTGGCGAGGTCGCGCTCGCGCCGGCTGTAATGGGCGACGTCGACGGTGATGCAGAACGCCGTGTACCCATTGTCCATGGCGCGGCGTACGTGATCGTCGACGAACGCGTCGTCGCCGCGCACATAGAGCTGGAAGATGCGGCAGGCGTTCGGCGCCGCCTTGGCGACGCCCTCCAGGCCGGGCTGGGTCACCGAGCTCACCATGTGCGGGATGCCGAACGCCGCTGCCGCGCGCACGACTTCCGCTCCGGCCTCCGGGTGGAAGCTCTCCAGCGAGCCGACCGGCGCGATCAGCACCGGCAGGCGCAGCTTGCGCCCGAGCTGCTGGACCGAGGCGTCGGTCTTGCTCACGTCGCGCAACACTCGCGGCCGGAAGGCGATCGAGTCGAGCGCCATGCGGTTGCGCCGCAGCGTCGTCTCGCTCTCGGTGCCGCCGACGATGTAATCCCAGGCGTTTTGGTTGAGGTTCTGCCGCGCCTTGCGGACGATCTCGTGCAGGTTCTCGAAGTCCACGCCGGACAGGCGCAGGGCGGGCGTCTGGGTGTCGGGATTCTCGCTTTGCATGGTCACTCTCTTACCGTGGTGAAGGCGGCCGGGATGTGGAACTCGAGAAAGCTCGCGCCGGAATGGCCGTCGGCGACGCGCAGCCCGTGCGTGTCGTGCATGGCGAAATAGGCCGCCTGGCCCGGCGCCACCGTCACCTGCTCGCCGTTGACGGTGAACTGCAGGGCGCCGTCGAGCGGCACGAACATGCTCTCGGCGTTGGGGTGATGGTGCAGGCCGGTGACGGTGTCCTTCGCGTACACCACGATCATGGCATGGCCGCGCGCGGAGTGCGCGGCGCCGTGGCCGACGAAGTAGATGCGGCGCTTCTTCTCGGCGGGAATATCGACGATCGGCGTCTTGCTGCGCTCGGCGACGCGAAGCTTCTGGTCGAAGCCGGCAACTCGGCGGGAGCCGTTGGCCGGCGGCGCCAGCACGCGCACCATCTCGAGCGCGCCGGTGGCGTCGTTGTCGATCGCGAAGCTCTGCCGTTCCTCGACGGTCGCGAAGGCCTGCGGCGACAGACGATGGCGGACGTCGCCCACGGCGATGGCGCCGCTGCCGCCGAGCACGAACAGGTAGCAGTCGGAGCCGTCGGGCGCGCTGTCGCTCCAGCGCTTGCCGGGCTCGATGCGGACGAAAGCGGCGCCCATCTCGCGCACGTCGCCGCCCGTGATCGCGGCCGTGCCGACGCCCTCCGAAGTCTGCGGCGTCAATTGTGCGAACGTCACGACCCGGCCCATTGAGGACTCCTTGCTTTCTTCTCCCTCTCCCCGGAGGGGAGAGGGTCGGGGTGAGGGGGATACGATCTATCAGTAGTGCAGGAACCCCCTCACCCGACACTTCGCGAGCAAGCTCGCGAAGTGTCGACCTCTCCCCTCCGGGGAGAGGTGACGAGGCATCAATTGATCTCCAGCGCCTGCGCCGGCCGGTCGGCCCGGCGGCACCAGAATTCCCATCCCCGGTCGACGGTGAAGCCCGACGTGCGCGCGATCACCGCGTCGACCTCCCCGGACGAGAGGAACTTCACGTCGCCCATGGCCATCGCCTTCATCTGCAGGTTGGCGTTGAGCTCGAGATAGATCGAAATCCACACCGCCTTGCGCAAAGTGTCGGCGGCGACCACGCAGCCGTGGCCGCGCATCAGCGCGGTCGGCCGGTTGCCTAAGGTCTTCGCCAGGTCGCGCCCCATCGCCATGTTCGTCACCAGCAGGTCGGTGTCGCCGAACTTGTCGTTTATGTCCCACACCGGCACCTCGTGGCCGATGGTGGCGCACATGTGCATCAGCGGCCGCAGCTTCTTCGACGTGATCCCGAACGGAATCGTGCTCGGGCTGTGGTTATGGACGACCGACATGACCTCCGGCCGCGCCTCGTAGATCGCGCCGTGGATGAAGCGTTCGAGATAAGGCTTGCGCCCCTTGGGGTCGACCGGCGTGCCGTCGAGGGTAAACTCCATCAGGTCCTCGCGCTCGATGCACTCCGGCGCGCGCGCGCGCGACATCACAAAGCGGTCAGGCCGTTGCGGGTGGCGCACGGTCACGTGGCCGAACCCGTCGACCACGCCCTCGTGGGCGAGGATGCGGTTGGCAGTCACGAGTTCTTCCAGCAGGAGATCGAGGTCGGCCATGGGAGTGGTCCTGGGGGCGGTAGGCACCGGGTGGGACAGGGATATTCGCACACAATCGCAAGACTCGATACAAAGCATCCCTGACCAATGCAACCGGCTCCCGCAGGGCCCCGCGAACTGGATGGAGCGATGGATACGCAGGTCCTCATCGTCGGCGCCGGCCCCGTCGGTCTGACGCTCGCGGTCGATCTCGGCCGGCGCGGCGTGCGCTGCACCATCATCGAGCAGAAGCCGGCGCCGGCCAAGCTACCGAAGATGGAGCGCTGCAACGCCCGCACCATGGAAATCTACCGCCGCATGGGCATCGTCGAGAAGGTGCGCGCCGCCGGCCTGCCGGCCGATTGCCCCATGGACGTGTTCATCGTCACGTCGCTGATCGAGCCGCCGCTGCTGCACCTGCCGTATCCCTCGGTCGCCGAGGCGCGGGCGCAGATCGCGGCGAAGAACGACGGGACCCTGCCGCTCGAGCCCTACCAGCTCATTTCGCAGTACACGCTGGAGCCGCTGCTCAAGGCGATCGCCGAGACGCTTCCCGCCGTGACGGTGCGCTACGGCTGCACCTTCGAGGCGTTCGCGGAAGGTTCCGACGCGGTCGCCGCCGACGTGACGAACGCGGACGGCACGGCTGCACGCATCACGGCGCGCTATCTGGTCGGCTGCGACGGCGGCGCCAGCGCGGTGCGCCGGCAACTCGGCATCAAGCTCGCCGGCGACGCGAGCCTCATGCAGTTCCGCCAGGCGCTGTTCCGCTGCGACGATCTCTACGAGCGGATCCCGATCGGCAAGGGCCGCCACTACCACGTGGCCGACGGCCGCGCGACGTTCCTGATCGTCCAGGATGACACCCGCCACTTCACCCTGCACGCGACGGTCGAGAACGACGCCGACATGGCAACGATGTTCGAGAAGACGGTCGCCATGCCGGTCGACTACGAGATGCTCTATGTCGGGCAGTGGAAGCAGAACCTGCTGCTGGCCGACAGCTACGGCGCCGGCCGCGTTTTCCTTGCCGGCGACGCGGTGCATCTCGTGATTCCGACCGGCGGGCTCGGCATGAACAGCGGCGTCGGCGACGCGGTCGATCTTGCGTGGAAGCTTGCCGCCGTGCTGCAGGGCTGGGGCGGCCCCGGCTTGCTTGCCTCCTATGAGATCGAGCGTCGGCAGGTCGGCGAGCGCAACGTCGCGGCGTCAGGCTTCGCGGCGCGCGGACGCCGGGCATGGCGCGGCGAATACCGGCCGTGCATCCGCGACAACACGCCGGAGGGCGCCGCGGCGCGCGCGCAGCTTGCCCGCGTCGCCGATCGCGAGCAGCGCAAGTCGAACGAGATGATCGGCGCCGAGCTTGGCTACCGCTACGTGGACTCGCCGATCATTGCGCCCGCGCCGGGGGAGGGGCCGGCGCATGATGTTTTCGACTACGTGCCGACCACTTGGCCGGGCGCCCGGCTGCCGCACGTGTGGCTCAAGGACGGCACCGCGCTGCACGACCGCCTCGGCGACGGCTACACCTTGCTGCGGCTCAACGGCGCGCGCGCCGACACCGCGGCGCTCGAACGGGCGCTGCACGCCAGCGGCGCGCCGCTCGCCGTGCTCGACGTCGACGACAACACCGTGCGCGAGATCTACGCCCGCGACCTGCTGCTGGTGCGGCCGGATTTGCACGTGGCGTGGCGGGGCGACGAGACGCCCGCGGAGCCGGATCAGCTCGCGTCGATGGTTACAGGGCGAATAGCGAATAGCGAATAGCGAATAGCGAATAGCGAATAGCGAATAGCGAATGGCGAATAGCGAGTAGCGAGTAGCGAATAGGGAATCCCGCGCGGCGTTTGTATTCTCCTTACTATTCGCTACTCGCCATTCGCTATTCGCCCACTTACTATTCGCTATTCGCTACTCGCTATTCGCCCTCTCAAAGGAGTCAGTATCGATGCCGGTTCCAAGCGTCATCACCATCGAGGAACATTTCTGGACGCCCGAATTGAGCGGAACGGGGCAGCGGCAGGCCGGCGCGGCGCAGCGGCTGAGCGACATGGGCGAGTTGCGCCTGCGCGAAATGGACGAGGCCGGGATCGACCTCCAGGTGATGTCGGAGACCGCGCCGGCGACCCAGAACCTCGACCCGGAGAGCGCGGTGCGGCTGGCGCGCCGCTCGAACGATTTCCTGCACGAGGCGGTCCGCGCCCATCCGGACCGCTTCGCCGGCTTTGCCACCCTGCCGACGCCCGATCCGGCCGCGGCGGCCGACGAGCTGGAGCGCGCGGTCACGCGGCTCGGCTTCAAGGGCGCGATGATCATGGGCCTGACCCACGGCCGCTTCCTCGACGAGAAGGATTTCTGGCCGATCTTCGAGCGGGCGGCGGCGCTCGACGTGCCGATCTACATCCACCCCGGCCCGCCCCACCGCGCCGTGGTCGAGGCCTACTACAAGGACTTTCCCGATCTCGTCGGGGCGCCGCTCGCGTTTACGGTGGAGACCTTGACGCACGCGGTGCGCCTGATCGTGCGCGGGGTGTTCGACGCCTATCCGGGGCTGAAGATCATCGTCGGGCACCTGGGCGAGGCGCTGCCGTTTCTGCTGTGGCGCATCGACAACACCTTGGCGCGGAACACCAAGCTTGCCCGTGCCTTTTCCGACTATGCGCGCCAGCATTTCTACGTGACCACCAGCGGCGCCTTCTCCAATACGGCGCTGCAATGCACGATCGCCGAGCTCGGGGTGGAAAAAATCCTGTTCGCGGTCGACTGGCCGTTCATGCCGAACGTGCCCGGGCGGAAATTCATGGACGCGGCGCCGATCAGCGAGAGTGACCGGGCGCTCATCTTCGGCGGCAATGCGCGCAAGCTGCTCAAGCTATGACCGGGCGTTTGGGGGATTCGATGCGAGGATTTGCGTGCATGCTGGCGCTGGCCTTGCTCGCTGCGTTCGCTTTCGCGGCGGACAATCCCGACTGGGCCTATCCGCCCACGCCCAAGCCGGAGCCGCTCGACAGCGTCGTGCTCAAGCAGATGCCGGGCAGCGCCAAACAATTCACCCAGGCGCAGATCGACGACCCGTTCAATCCGCCCGACTGGTATCCGGACGAGCACCCCCCGATGCCGCAGATCGTCGCGCATGGGGCGCGACCGGCGGTGCAAGCCTGCGCCAGGTGCCATCTGCCGACCGGTGCCGGCCATCCGGAATCCTCCGACCTCGCCGGGCTGCCGGCCTCCTACATCGTCCGCCAGATGGCGGCGTTCAAGAACGGCGAGCGCAAGGGCATCCGCGCGACCAACATGATCGCCTTTGCCCAGGCCGTTACCGACGACGACGTGCGCGCCGCCGCCGCCTATTACGCTGCGCTCAAGCCGGGCGTGTGGACGCGGGTGGTGGAGACCGGCACCGTGGCCAAAAGCTTCGTCGGCGCGGGCGCCATGCGGTTCGCCCTGGCGGACGGCGGCACCGAGCCGATCGGCAGCCGCATCATCGAGTTGCCGCAGGATCCGACGCGGGCGGCGAGCCGCGACGCCCATTCCGGGTTCGTCGCGCACGTGCCGCCCGGCAGCATCGCCCGCGGCGAGGCGCTGGTGGCGACCGGGGATGGCGGCAAGACCATCCCCTGCGCCATCTGTCACGGCCCTGCGCTCAAGGGGCTGGGCGAGGTGCCCGGCCTTACCGGCCGCTCGCCCATCTATGCCGTGCGCGCGCTCAACGACATGCAGACCGGCAGCCGCACCGGCAGCTTGGTCGAGCTGATGAAGGCCGTCGTCGCCAAGCTGAGCGTCGACGACATGATCGCCATCGCCGCTTACCTCGGCGCGCGCGAGCCGTAGGATGGGATGACGCCCGCGCCGGCGGGCGGAAACCCATCGATGGGTTTCGCCGCGAACGCGGCTCAACCCATCCACGACAGCCTCACCTGATCCCGATCAGCGGCCAGTAGAACGGCACCAGCACGATCACGATCAGGAACTCGATCACGGTCAGCCAGGCGCCGATGCGCAGCAGGTCGCGCGGGGCGAAATAGCCGTACGAATAGCCGACGATCATCACCGCCGATTGATAGGCGAAGATCTTTCCGCCCGCCGCGAACGTCCAGATCATGCCGAGCTGCAGCGGATTGAACCCGTTGGCCTTGGCGAAATTCATCAGCAGCGGCAGCGAGGTCGCCAGCATCGGAATCTCGCTCGCCAGGAACAGGTGATAGACGAACGCCGTCCAATAGAGGACGACGGTGGAGACGAAGATGTTGGTCATCAGCGGCGCCATCCAGGCAAACATCAGGTCGGTGAGAATGCCGAGGCCCTTGGTCTGCGCCAGCACCTCGCCCATGCTCACGGCCGCGGCGACGAAGAAGATCGGCAGATAGTTCAGCCGCCGCAGGTCCTCGGTGTCGAGGATGCCGACCCCCGGCAGCAGCGCGAACAGCCCGACCCCCATGGCGATCATCGAAGACGGGATGTGGTGCGCGAAGTCGGTGATCCACAGCAGCGTGGCGAGCGCGATCAGCGCCGCCGCGCGCTGCTCGGCCGGCTTCCACGTGCCGAGCTTGTCGGTCTCCGCGCGCAGGTATTCATACCCGCCCTCGAGCACCGGCTTTTCCGGCGGATAGAGCCACAGCGTGAGCCGCCACGCGGCGAGGATCGTGATGACGTGGCAGGGCAGGTAGGCGATGAACCACTGGCTCCATTCGACCGCCACCCCGCCGAACTTCTCGATCGCGCCCCGCGCGGTGATCGCGCCGGCCCCGGCGATGATCATCTTGTCGAACAGCCCCGCCGTATAGGTGATGATGAGGAAAATGCCGCGCCCCACGTTGCTGCCCGGGCCGAGGCCGAAGGCCTCGACCACGCCGAGCGAGATCGCCGCCATGATCACCACCCGCGCCAGCCCGGACGGCACGATCAGGGTGAGCAGGAAGTCGGTGATGATGAGCCCGAGCAGCAGGCGGGAATAGCTGATCCCCACGCGCGTCATCACCAGGTAGGCGATCCGTCGCGCCAGGCCGGACTTGGTCGCGATGGCGCCGAGGAGCAGCGCGCCAAACAGGAACCAGGCGGTGTCGCTGGCAAATCCGCTGAACGCGCCGCGGAAGTCGGCCACCTTGAGCGCCCAGAACAGGTAGCAGCCGATGAACCCGGCGAGCGCCGGCTCGGTCGCTTCGGTCGCCCAGGCGAGGATCATGAAGGCCGCGATCGCCATCCCGTGCTTGGTCAGCGGTTCGAGCGGCAGCGGCGCCAGCCAGATGACGATCGGCACGACCACGCAGACGATGCGGCCGATCCACGCGCGCCGCGTGTCGGCGTGTGGGTCGGTCCCCTGTTGCGGGGCGGCGTTGCTGGCGTCCACGGATGGTTTCCCCGCTATTTTCGTTGCGGCGAGCATAACGAGGGCAGGCCGGGTTGCCAAAGCGGATCGGCGCCCGGGTTCGATGCGCCGGAACTGAAAAAAAAGCCCGTGGCACGGGCGCCACGGGCTGAGGACACGAGGTACCAGGTCTTTGAAAAGGCTTAGGTGCAGCGCAAACGAACGACATGACGGCCGGCAACGTCGGCAACCCTGCGGACGGCGTCCCGCCCGCCGATGCGGTCATCAGTGGCGTTGATTGAGGCGGAAGCTTCGGTTTGGCAGAAGCCTCGCGGCGACCAATTTCCCTCCCACTCCGGAAGGGTAGCCGTCCATAACTCGAGCTTATGTGAAATAGCTCACATTCGGATGCATATTGCGCGAATTTTTTCCGCGCTTCGCGTGCATCCTACTTGCGCGGGCCCGTGTACGAGATGCGCCATATGGTGCCGCCGGTATCGTCGGCGACCAGCAGCGACCCGTCCTTGGCAACCGCAAGCGCCGCCGGCCGGCCCCACACCTCCGCACGCTGCAGATTGGAGGTCCAGAAACCGGTGACGAAGTTCTCGTAAAAGCCTTCCGGCCGCCCATTCTTGAAGGGGATGCGCACCACCTTATACCCGGTCGGCTCGGAGCGGTTCCACGAGCCCTTCAGGGCGACAAACGCGCTGCCGCGATATTCCGGCGGGAACTGGTCACCCTGATAAAAGGCGATGTCCATGGCGGAGGAATGCGCCTCGAACAGCAGATCGGGCGTGACCGTCGCCTTGACCTTGTCGGGGGCCCGGGTGGCAAAGCCCGGCATGGGGTGCGGCCCAATATAGGCATAGGGCCAGCCGTAGAAGGCGCTCTGCTCGACATGGGTGAAATAATCCGGCGGCAGCTTGTCGCCGAGGCCATCGCGCTCCTGGACAGTCGCATAAAGCTCGCCGGTGCCCGGATCGAACGCGAGCGCGGTGGGGTTGCGCATGCCCGCCGCGAACGTCTGCTGGTGCGACCCGTCGGCGTCGAAGCGCTGGATCGACGCCTTCATCCCGGGCTCGACCCCGGTATTGCCGGAGGAGCCTACGCCCACGAACAGCGCGCCGGTCTTCGGATCGATGGCGAGGTGGCGGTTCTGGTGGCCGGCCACGATGCCGAACACGCCCTTCGGCGTGATCATCTCCGCCCCGTAGGCGCCCGGCACCGGCTTGCGCTGGTCGGGCGGCATCTGGTCGATTGTCCGCTGCACGTTGCGGCCGGCCCGCAGGTTGCCGAGCACCTGCGGCACCTGCCAGATTCCATCCTGGTCGGCGACCAGCACGTAGCCGTCGCGCCAGGCAAGCCCATAGGGCGCGCGGAAGCCCTCGGCATGGCGCTCGATCCACTCTTGCTGTCGGCGCGCATCAGCGTGAGGTAGCCGACCTTCTGCTCGGCGACGATGACGTCGCCGTTGGGCAGGACCAGGAGCCGCCGCGGATGCTCGAGGTCGGTGACGAAGGGGGTCGCCTCGAAGCCCTCCGGCACGCGCGGCGCCTGTCCGGCGTAAGGGATGACCACCGATGTGTTGGTGACGACCGGCCCGCTATGCGGCGCCGGGAGATCGGCGGGGTCGATGCGGATGCGGTGGCCAAGCTGCTGCTCGGGCAGGTCGGCCGGAGATTTTATCGCTGTCGCCGGGCTGCCCTGCTGCGCCAGGCCCGTCGACAGGGCCAAGCCGATCGCGCCGCCGGCGGCGAGGAGCGAAGCGAGGAAGGCTCGAGTGCGCGGCATGAAAATTCCTCCCCCGGCGTCGGTGGATCAAAGGTAGGCGGGGCCTGCGCGGCCCGGTCAAATGGGTCTGGCGCCCAGCCGGGATCGTTGTACGAACGGGCGGTCGGCAATAGCGGTCCCACCCCCGGCCGCGCGCTTCCGCGCGGGCCCTCGTCAAATTGTTTTTCAGGGGTCGACCGGCCGCGTTAGGAGGCGGTCAACCATATGTCGATAGTCTGGACCCGTCGGACGGGTTTGTGTGTGTTCCCACTCCGGCCGGTCCCGGTCGGTCAGGTTGCCCCCTGCATCGATCGGGACTGTTTGGCTTAACGCGCCGCGCTCCTCCCCACAACCGCACCCGGCAACAATGTCGGCGCGTGTTGTAAATTCACCACACAGCGTTTTTGCGCCCAGCGAGCGGGTCTTTACCGCCCGCAACACTGCGAGTTGCGCGCTGGCGCGCCGCTGGTACACTCGCCGACGATAACGACATGGGACGCGCCCGCGTCCGTCGAGCCGAAAGGGCTCCGGCGCGGCGGGAAGGTTTGACATGGACGACGAGGTCCGGGTTTCCGGCCTCGACCCCGCACGCAGGCGTGGACCGCGCCTGCGTCCGCCATGGGGTCGGCGTGGGCCGGGGCGTGGCGCGCAAGGCGGCTGGCCGCCTGCCGAACGCAACGGCGCGACCTACGCGGCGCTCGATCTCGGCACCAACAATTGCCGGCTGCTGGTTGCCCGGCCGACCGCGGAAAGCTTTCGCGTCGTCGACGCGTTCTCCCGCATCATCCGGCTCGGCGAGGGGCTGTCCGCCTCCGGCCGCATCAGCGACCCGGCGATCGACCGGGCGCTCGCGGCGCTCGCCATTTGCCGCGACAAGATGCGCAACCGCAGCGTCAGCCGTTCCCGGCTGATCGCGACCGAGGCGTGCCGCGCCGCCGGCAATCGCCTCGACTTCCTGGCGCGGGTGCGCGCCGAGGTCGGCCTCGACCTCGAGATCGTCGACCGGGAGACCGAGGCGCTGCTGGCGGCGACCGGCTGCACGCCGCTGGTCGATCCGGACGTCCAGGGCGTCATCCTGTTCGACATCGGCGGCGGCTCGTCGGAATTGATCCGGCTCGGCCGCGGCGAAGCCGGCCCCGGGGGCCCGGTGCCGAGAATCCGCGGCTGGGTTTCACTGCCGGTCGGCGTGGTGACCTTGGCCGAGCGCCACGGCGGTATCCGGGTCGACCGCGCCCTCTACGAGACCATGGTGGCCGAGGTCGCCGCCCATGTGGCGCCGTTCGCGGCCGTTCACGCGGCCGACATGGGCCTCGACACCATCCACATGCTCGGCACCTCCGGCACGGTCACCACCATCGCCGGCGTCCATCTCGGCCTGCCGCGCTACGACCGCCGCCAGGTGGACGGCTGCTGGCTGCGGGCCGCCGAGGTGTCCAGCGTGGTCGAGCGGCTAATCGCCATGACCTACGAGGAGCGCGTCGCCAACCCGTGCATCGGCGCCGAGCGCGCCGACCTGGTGCTCGCCGGCTGCGCCATCTTCGAGGCGATCCGCCGCGCCTTTCCGTGCGAGCGCCTGCGTGTCGCCGACCGCGGCCTGCGCGAAGGCATGCTGGTGCAGCTCATGCGCGAGGACGGGGTGTGGACCAGCTCCGGGGAGCACCTCTCGTGACCGCCGGCGGCGGCGGGCGCGGCGCGCGCCCGCTCAAGGTGCGGATCAAGACCGGCAAGGGGCGCCCGCTCTCGTCCAAGCTTTGGCTCGAGCGCCAGCTCAACGACCCCTACGTGGCCCGCGCCAAGGCCGCGGGCCTGCGCTCGCGCGCCGCCTTCAAGCTCGCCGAGATCGACGACCGGCATCATCTGCTCAAGCCCGGACGGAGCGTGCTCGACCTCGGCGCGGCGCCGGGCGGCTGGAGCCAGGTCGCGGCGCGGCGCGTGGGCGCTGCCGAGGGCAGGGGGCGCGTGGTCGCGATCGATCTCCTGCCGATGGAGCCGGTCGCCGGCGTCGCCTATGCGCAGCTCGACTTCCTCGATCCCGCGGCGCCCCAGCGCATGCGCGAAATGCTGGGCGGGCCCGCCGACGTGGTGCTCTCCGACATGGCGGCGAACGCGACCGGCCATCGCCGCACCGACCATCTCAAGATCATGGCGCTCGCCGAAACCGCGGCGGAGTTCGCCCGCGAGGTGCTCAAGCCGGGCGGCGCCTTCCTCGCCAAGGTGCTGCAGGGCGGCACCGAGGCAACCTTGCTCGCCGACCTCAAGCGCGACTTTGCCAGCGTCAAGCACGTGAAGCCGGCGGCCAGCCGTGCCGATTCGGCGGAACTCTACGTGCTGGCGACGGGGTTTCGCGGGCGGGGATGACCAAACAGGAGTCGTAGCCCGCATGACGCCCGCGAAGGCGGGCGGACATGCGGGGCTGTCGTTCCCGGATATCGCTTCGCTCATCCGGGCTACGGTGCTCTCTCTCACGATGACGAAGTGCCAGTGTCTCTTTTTGTAACCTCCGGTATCTTCTCGACCGTTCCACCCGGCGGCGTCCGGTGCGCGAGCTCGGCGCCGGCGTCGGCCGGCAGCCGCGCGAAGATCAGGGCGGACGCGGCGGAGATCGCCGCGATCAGCAGGAACGCCGGCGGGAAGTCGGCTGCCGTGATGGTCGCTTCGGCCTTGTTCCACACCATCAGCTCCACCGTGGCGCCGCCGAGCGCGACGCCGGCGGACAGCGACAATTGCTGCGAGACGGCGGCGAGCGCGGTGGCGCGGCTCATGCGTGCCGGCTCGACCTGCGCGTAGGCCAGCACGTTGATGCTGGTGAACTGCAGCGAGCGGAAGAATCCGCCGACCAGCAGCACCGCGACCATGAGGGGAAACGGCGTCGTCGCCGAGAACCACGCGCACGCCGCCAGGAAAACCGCGCTGAGCACCGCGTTGGCGATCAGCACCGGGCGGAAGCCGAAGCGCTTGAGGATTCGCGCCGCCACGGTCTTCATGGTCAGCGCCCCGAGCGTCGCCGAGAACGTCGTGAGGCCGGACTGGAACGGCGTGAACCCAAGGCCCACCTGCAGCAGCAGCGGCAGCAGGAACGGCAGCGCGCCGATGCCCATGCGGAACATGAAGCCGCCGAGCACGCTGGCGGAAAACGTCGGCAGCTTGAGCAGCGAAAAGTCGAGCACCGGCGCCGCCGCTGTGCGGGCGTGCATGAGATAAAGCGCGAAGGCGATGGCGCCGACCGCGATCAGGCCCGCCGCGATCGGCCACGGCACCAGGCCGACGCCGAGGACGGAAAGCCCGAACGCCAGGCCGGCGACGCTGATGGCGGCGAGCACCATGCCGCGCAGGTCGAACGGGTCCGGCATGGCGATGCGCACGTCCTCGATGTAGCGCAGCGCCAGCGCGATGCCGATCAGGCCGATCGGCACGTTGATCAGGAAGATCCAGTGCCACGACGCGTAGGTGGTGATGAAGCCGCCGAGCGGCGGTCCGGTGATCGGTCCGACCAGCGCCGGGATCGAGACCCAGGCCATGGCGTCGACCAGCGCCCGCTTGTCGACCGAGCGGACCAGCACCAGCCGGCCGACCGGCGTCATCATCGCTCCGCCCAATCCCTGGGCGATGCGCGCCAGGACGAAATCGGTAAGCGACCCCGACAGGGCGCAGCCGATCGAGCCCATCACGAACACCGCGATGGCGGTGGCGAAGACCCGGCGGGCGCCGAACCGGTCCGCGGTCCAGCCGCTCATGGGGATGAACACGGCGAGCGACAGCAGGTAGGACGTCACCGCCAGCTTGAGCGCGAGCGGGCTCGTGCCGATGTCGACGGCGATCGCCGGCAGCGACGTGGCGATCACCGTGGAATCCATGTTCTCCATGAACAGGGCGACCGCGACGATAAGCGGGACAAGGCGATCGCGGTTCATGGAGCGACGGACATTAGAGTTGGAGGATCTGTCTCAGGTCGGCGTCATTCCGGGGCGCGCCGAAGGCATGGCCGACGCTCCGCGTCGGCGTTCTTCTACACAAAAAACGGCGGCCGCGGGCCGCCTACGCCCGGAATCCAGTAATCACCGCCTGTGGATACTGGATTCCGGGTTCGCCGCTTCGCGGCGCCCCGGAATGACGGGGAGCGGGAATCTAGCCGATTGCGAAACGTCCTCCGCTCTCTACATTCTAGGGCTCCCACGGTCCAGGCCGGAGCCTTGCCGATGATCTACATCCTCGCCGTCCTGCTGCCGCCGCTCGGCCTGCTGCTCAACGGCCAGCCGTTTTCCGCGCTGCTGAACCTGGTGCTGATCGTGCCGTGCCTGGTGTTCGGGCTGGTGTTCCACGTGCTGCTGCTGGTGCCCTCGCTGCATGCGGTGATCGCCGTGCACATGAAGCGCGAGGACCGCAAGCACCGCGAGATGGTCGAGGCGATCGAGCGCCACGGCGCGCCGCCGGGCTTCCGGCGCTAAGCGCCCGCGGGTTTACTTCGCGGCCGACACTTCGCCGTCGCGCATGATGAACGTGAACGGATTCGGCAGGTAGTCGACGATCACGCCGGTAACCTCTATCGTCGCGCCGGCCGGCGGCGGGCTCGGCATCGGCGCCTTGATGACGGCCACCAGATCGACCTTGTTGTCGCGCTGATTGTCGTCGGTGATCGCCGCCTGGATGGTGTCCCTGGTCGTCGCGACGATCTTCACGGGGATCTTCAGCCGAACAGCGCCGTTCTTCTGCGTGGCCTGAATGACCTGCCACACCTTGACGGCGGCGTCCTTGTTGGCGGGCGTGGCGTCGCGCTGGCTCAGCACCACCTCCCAGTCGCTGAACGACAGGCTGGCCGGGTCGTTGTCGCGCACGGCCTGCACGGCAAGCTCGGCGAGCGTCGGCGCCGGCTTGATGCCGCGCGCGAAGCCGGCCGGCGGCGCCGCCTGCGCGGCAACCTGCCCGAGCAGCTCGTCCCAGCCGTCCTCGCCGCCGTGATGCTTTTTGTAGTGGGCCTTGCCGTACGCCACGATGCTCTGCTGGGCCGCGTCGTTGCCCTTCGCCAGGGTCGCCGCCTTGGCGATGTACCACAGCCCATCGACGTCGATCGGCTGCATCTGCAGGTCGGCGATGGCGAGCTGATAGACGTCCTGCAGATTGTTGGGGTCGCTGGCAAAGGCCATCTGATAATAGGCGCGCGCCTTGGCATAGTCCTTGGCCTGCAAGGTTCCGAAGCCGATGGCGCCGGCGAAGATCGCCGTCATCTGCTTGCGCATGGTGGCAAACGCGTCGTCCGGCATGTCCGCCGGTTTCGCCCAGGCCGGCAGAGCGTCCAACCCGCGCTCGGCGCCGGCGAGCATGTCGGCGAGCGCCTTGGCGTCGCCCTGGCTCGCGCGGGCGCGGCGCAGGAAGGTCACGATGGCGAGCGCACGCACGTTGTCGGCCTGGAGCTGGAGGATGCTGTTGGCGTTCTCCTCGACCTTCGCCGTGTCGCCGGCGCGCTGGTGGGCGGCCATGGCCTGCTCGAGCGCGTCGAGCTTGACGGCGCTGCCCGGATACTTGGCGACAAAGGCCTCCATGGCGGCGGCCTTGACGCCCGGATCGGCGATGTTCAGGGCGGAGATGTAGTCGTTGTACTCGGCCGCGTCCTTGATGACCTTTGCGGTGCCGGGCGCCGCCGCCGGGCCGGCCTTCTTCGCCGCCGGCGTGGGCTTGGCGGCCGGGTGCCTTGCCGCTTTCGGGGCTGCCGGCGGGGCGGCGGACGGGCCCTGCTGGGCCTCGCCGGGCAGGGGCCACGCCGCCGCAACCAGCACCAACGCCGCCAGCCAAAGCCTCATCGCTTGGTCCAGTTCTGCACCGAGATTTGCGCCCCGGAGGTCATACCCGAAGCGTCACTGAGTCGCCGCAAAGGCCGGGCTTTGCATATGGTCGTCCCCGTGCTATCGACCGCCGCCAACTCCGCCATGGGGTTACGAGTCGCGAGGCCCGGCTGTTCAGCCGGGGCGGGCGGCCCTTTCACCCGGCGGTCCCGATGTAGCCAGGAGAGTTGGCCATGGCGGCAGGATCGAACGGCAGCCCGCGCGAGGCGCTCACCTTCGACGATGTCCTGCTCGAGCCGGGCCTCTCCGACGTGCTTCCGTCCGAGGCCGACATCCGCTCCCGCATCACCCGCGCCATCCCGCTCAACATCCCGATCGTCGCCTCGGCCATGGATACGGTCACCGAAGCGCGCATGGCGATCGCCATGGCGCAGGCGGGCGGCATCGGCGTGATCCATCGCAACCTCGAGCCGGACGAGCAGGCGGTGCAGGTCGTCAAGGTGAAGAAGTTCGAGTCCGGCATGGTGGTCAATCCGGTCACCATCGAGCCGGACGCGACGCTCGCCGACGCGCTCACCCTGATGAAGGAGCACGCGATCTCCGGCGTGCCGGTGGTCGAGCGCAGCGGCAAGCTGGCCGGCATCCTCACCAACCGCGACGTGCGGTTCGCCACCGATCCCGGCCAGAAGGTCTCCGAGCTGATGACCAAGGACCGGCTCGTCACCGTGCGTGAGAGCGTGTCCCAGGCCGAGGCCAAGCGGCTGCTGCATCAGCGCCGCATCGAGAAGCTGCTGGTGGTCGACGACCAGTATCGCTGCGTCGGCCTCGTCACCGTGAAGGACATCGAGAAGGCGGTCGCCAACCCGCACGCCAGCAAGGACGAGCAGGGCCGCCTGCGGGTCGCCGCGGCGACGACGGTCGGCGACGCCGGCTTCGCGCGCACCGAGCGGCTCATTTCCGCCGGCGTCGACCTTATCGTGGTCGACACCGCGCACGGCCATTCCAAGCGGGTGCTCGCCGCGGTCGACCGCATCAAGCGCCTGTCGAACGCGGTGCAGGTCGTCGCCGGCAACATCGCCACCGCGGACGGCGCCAAGGCGCTGATCGACGCCGGGGCCGACGCCATCAAGGTCGGGATCGGGCCGGGCTCGATCTGCACCACCCGCATCGTCGCCGGCGTCGGCATGCCGCAGCTCACCGCCATCCTGGACGCGGTCGAAGTGGCGCAGGCGAGCGACACGCCGGTGATCGCCGATGGCGGCATCAAATATTCCGGCGACCTTGCCAAGGCGCTGGCCGCGGGATCCGACTGCGTCATGATCGGCTCGCTGCTCGCCGGCACCGACGAGACGCCGGGCGAGGTGTTTCTCTATCAGGGACGTTCCTACAAGACCTACCGGGGCATGGGATCGGTCAGCGCCATGGCGCGCGGCTCCGCCGACCGCTATTTCCAGCAGGACATCAAGGACACGCTCAAGCTGGTGCCCGAAGGCATCGAGGGCCAGGTCCCCTACAAGGGCGCGGTGGCGACGGTGGTGCATCAACTGTCCGGCGGCCTGCGCGCCGCCATGGGCTACGTGGGCGCGGCGAACCTGTCCGAGTTTCGCCGGAAGGCGCGGTTCGTGCGCATTTCCGGCGCCGGGTTGCGCGAGAGCCACGTCCACGACGTGACCATCACGCGGGAAAGCCCAAACTATCCCTCGCGCGCATGAGCGCGGCGCTGTCGTCGCTGCTGTGGCCGATGCTCGCCCACATCGGCCTGATCGTCGCGCTGTACGCGTGGCTCACCATCGCGCGCGCCGCCGCGGTCGGGCGCGGCGAGGTCGCGTACGCGGCTTTCGAGTTCGCGAACGCGGAGCCGCCCGCGGTCGCGCGCATCACCCGCAACCTCGCCAATCAGTTCGAGCTGCCGGTTCTCTTCTATGCGATCGGCGTGCTGCTGATCGCGCTCGGGCGGGTGACGGCGCTCGACGTCATCGCGGCCTGGGTCTTCGTGCTCGGGCGCATCGTCCACACCGCGGTGCAGACGCTGACCGACGACGTGCGCCTGCGCGGCCGGGTATTCATGATAAATTTCCTCGCAATATTGGTCCCGGTCGGGCATGTGGGGCTGCTGGCGCTGGACGGCGTCGGCCGGTGAGGGGGGCGAATGGCCGCTCAATCCGGGTAAGGGAATAGCAATGACGGTTCAGGCGATTTTGGCGCCCGTGTTCGTGCTGGTGGCGCTGACGTTCGGGCTGCTGGTGTGGATGGGCGGCGTCCGTCTTGCCGCGGTGCGCCGCGGCGAAGTCCGCGTCAAGGAGATCTCGCTCGGCCAATCCAACTGGCCGCCGCGCGTCCAGCAGATTTCCAATTGCTTCGCCAATCAGTTCCAGCTGCCGATGCTGTTTTACGTGCTGACTATTCTCGCCCTCTTCCTCAAGAAGGCCGATCTTCTGTTCGTGCTGATGGCATGGGTGTTCGTCGTCCTGCGCATCCTGCATGCGGCGATCCACGTCACCTCGAACCATGTCGGCCACCGCTTCCAGGCGTTTGCCGGCGCGGCGATCGTCCTGTTGCTGATGTGGATCGTGTTCGCCGTGCGCATCCTCGCGCTCTGACGCATGACCGGTCGGAACGAACCCATGTTGCGCTATCCGATCATCGTCGCCCGGCTGTGGATCGAGAACGTCAATATCTTCCTGCGCAGCGTCGGCACGCGGCTGGTGCGCAAGACCGCCGAATCGGTCCTGCGCAACCTCGACCTCATGGGCCAGATGCAGGACCTGTTTTCATCGGTCGAGTTCGAGCGGCAGCATCTCGCGGCCGTGCCGACCTTCAAGACGCGCCAGGACTTGTTCCGATTTGCGCTCGACCGCGCCGGCGTTCGCGACGGGCTGCATGCGGAGTTCGGCGTCTACAAGGGCGATTCCATCAACCGCCTGGCGCGGCTGCGGCCGCATCAGCTGTTCCACGGGTTCGATTCCTTCGAGGGCCTGCCGGAGAGCTGGACGCTCGGCGCGCGCACCGGAGCGTTCAGCCTGGGCGGCCGGCTCCCGGCCGTGCGCGACAATGTCGTGCTGGTGAAAGGCTTCTTCGCCGACACGCTGGAAAAATTCGTGGCCGAGTGCGGCAAGACCGCGGTCGCCTTCATGCACGTGGATTGCGATCTTTACAGCGCCACCAAGACCGTGCTCGACCGTTTTGCCCCGTTGCTGGTCGAAGGCACCGTCATCGTGTTCGACGAGTATTTCAACTACCCGGGCTGGCAGCAGGGCGAGTTCAAGGCGTTCGCCGAGTTCATCGCCGCGCATGAGCGGCTCGGCTACGACTATATCGGCTATATTCGCAACGGCGGGCAGGTCGCCGTGCGCTTGCGGCGCCGCGACACACCGGCCGGATCGCAGGCATGAACGACTTCCGCGCGCGCGCCGCAACCGTGACGTCGACCGTCGTCATCCAGTCCAAGCAGGGCATCGGCGACGTCGTCTGGCATTTGCCCTATCTGCGCGCCATCGCCGCCGCCGCGCCGGGCGGCAAGGTCGTGTTCCTCGCCCTGCCGTCGACCCATGCCCAGGAACTGCTGCAGGCCGAGCCGTGCGTGGAGCGCACGCCGGGGCCCGGAGCTGCAGCGCGTTTTGCATCTCGGGCGATTGGCGGCCATGCTGCGGCGGCTGAACTGCGACACGGCCTGGTTCCTCGACGTTACGGTGCGGCCGGCAATCGCGGCGCTCCTCGCCGGAATCCCGACCCGCATCGGCGTAGGCATCGGGCCGCAGCGCTGGTTCATTACCAATCGCGGCGTCGACCGCCGCCTTTACCGGCACGAGCCCTATCCGTTCCGCTGGCTCGATGCCTTGATGGCGCAAATGCAAATTTCCGGCACCGGTTCCGAGCCGAGCCTGCAGCTGCCGCCCGCGCCGATCGCCACGGTCCGCCGGCAATTCGGCGCGCAGCCGCGTCCATGGATCGTGCTCGGGCTCGGCGGCTCGCATCCGCTCAAGCAATGGCCGCGGGCAAGCTGGGTCGAGTTCATGGCTGCCTTGCGCCGGCGCTTCGCCGGCACCGTCTTTCTGATCGGCGGCGCGGCGCAGGCGCCGCAGGCCGCGGACTTGATCGCGAGCACCGCCGGCGCGGCGGCGATCAACGCCTGCGCGCTGTCGGTCATCGAGGCCGTGGCCCTGCTGCGCGAAGCGGATCTTTTCGTCGGTCCGGATTCCGGGCCGATGAATCTCGCGGTTGCGGCCGGCACCCCGGCGTTCGCCATGTTCGGCGCCACCCGGGTCCTGACGTTTTCCAAATTCATCAACCCGGTGCTGCCGGACGACGGCGGCCCGCCCACCTTGGACGGCATGGGGCGCATCTCGCCCGGCAACGTGCTGGCGCGCATTGGCCCTTATCTTGGCGCATCCACGGGGTCTTCGACCGGATGACCCCCGCCGCACGGCTTTCCGCCGCCATCGAGGTGCTGACCGACATCGAGGAGCGGCGGCGTCCGGCCGCCGACGCGATCAAGGACTGGGGCCTTGCGCACCGCTTTGCCGGCTCGGGCGACCGGGCGGCGGTCGCCGGCCTCGTCTACGACACGCTGCGCCGCCGGGCCTCGGCCGGCTGGATCATGGGCGAGGGGACCCCGCGCGCGACCCTCCTCGGCATGCTGAGACTCGAGCGCGGGCTCGACCTCGATGCGATCGCGGCGCTCGCCGACGGCGCGCGCTTCGCCCCGGCGCCGCTCAGCGCCGATGAGCGGACGCGGCTCGCCGGCGCCAGCCTTGCGGATGCGCCGGCGCCGGTCGCCGGCGACTATCCGGACTGGCTCGACGCCCATTTCGCCCGGGCGTTCGGCGACGAACGTGCGGCCGAGCTTGCCGCGCTCGCGGCGCGCGCGCCGCTCGACCTGCGGGTCAACACCCTCAAGGCCGACCGCGACAAGGCGGCAGCGGCGCTGTCCGGTCTCGGCGCCGAGCCCACCCGCTGGTCTCCGATCGGCCTGCGCATCCGTCTGGCGGCGGCGGCGAAAAGCCCGGCGGTTCACGCCGAGCCGGCGTTCCTCAAGGGCATGGTCGAGGTGCAGGACGAGGGCTCGCAGCTTGCGGCGCTGCTGGCTGGCGCCGCGCGCGGCAACCAGGTGATCGACCTGTGCGCGGGCGCCGGCGGCAAGTCCCTGGCGCTCGCGGCGGCCATGGAAAACCACGGCCAGATCTACGCGACCGACAGCGACAAGCGCCGGCTCGCCCCCATCCATGCGCGGCTGGAGCGCGCCGGGCCGCGTAACGTCCAGGTCCGCACGCCGCGCGGCGATGCCGACGTTCTGTCCGACCTCGCCGGCCGCGCCGACCTGGTGCTGATCGATGCGCCCTGCACCGGCATCGGCGTCTGGCGGCGCAACCCCGACGCCAAGTGGCGGGTGCGTCCGGGCGCGCTGGAGCAACGCCGCAAGGAGCAGGAGGCCGCGCTCGATCGCGCCGCCCCGCTAGCAAAGCCCGGCGGGCGCATCGCCTACGTCACCTGCTCGGTGCTGGCCGAGGAGAACGACGATCAGGTGCGCCAGTTCCTGGCCCGGCATCCCGGCTTCGCCGTGGTGCCGCCCGCGCAGGTGTGCGAGGCGCTGGGCGAACGCGCCTACCTGTTCCGCCGCGCCGTGCTGATGTCGGAACACGGCCTGCAGATGACGCCGCTGCGCACCGACACCGACGGGTTCTTCGTTTCCGTGCTGCGCAAGTCCGCGGAGTGACGACGCCGTAGGGTGGGCAAAGCGCCGAAGGCGCGTGCCCACGATCCTTCGCGCATCCGCGTGGGCACGCCGCGTTCCGCGGCTTTGCCCACCCTACGAAACTGTGCGCAAGTCGTGATTTGTAGGATGGGTTGACGCCCGCGAACGCGGGCGGAAACCCATCGATGGGTATCGCCGCGCGCTGCGCGGCTCAACCCATCCTACCCTTGTCATGAGACTGACAGCATAGTGTCATGCTTGTCGGCAAAGCAGGTCGCCGAACGGCTCGGGACAGCGCATGGCGGAGCTTGTCGTCCACATGGCCGGGGCGGGCGGGGACCGGGTGCGTGTTCCGCGCCGGCGCCTGCGCAACCTGCTTGGGCTCATGCTGCTCGGCCCGTCGCTGGTTTTCCTCGCCGTCTTCACCTATTGGCCGACCGTGCAGGTGCTGTGGCAGTCGGTGCATACCGCGCCGCGGCGGGACGGCGGCTCGTTCGGCCTGCAGAACTATCAGGCGCTCGCGGGCGACGCGGCGTTCCGGCGCGCCCTGTGGAACAACCTCGTCTACGCGGCCGGCACCATGGTGCCGAGCCTTGTCCTTGCCCTCGCGTTCGCGCTCACCCTTGCTCGGTCGACCCGCTTCAACGCGCTGCTCCGGTCGGTCTTCTTCCTGCCGGTGCTGATCCCGCTTGTCGCCGCCGCGTCGCTGTTCCTCTTCATCTTTCTGCCCGGGGTCGGCCTGCTCGACTATTATCTCGCCAAGCTCGGCGTACAGGGCGCGAACTGGCTGGGCGATCCGGACATCGCGCTCTATTCGATCATCGGCCTCACCGTGTGGAAGAACGCCGGCTATTACATGCTGTTCTTCCTCGCCGGTCTGCAGACCATTCCGCCGGAGGCCTATGAGGTCGCGCTGCTCGACGGGGCGTCATCGTGGCAGCGGCTGCGTTTCGTGACGCTGCCGTACCTGCGCCCGACGCTCGCCTTCGTCCTGGTGATCGGGCTTCTCGGCGTGATCACCCAGGTCGACCATATCTTTATTTTGACCAAGGGCGGCCCGTCGGATTCGACCAACCTTCTGTTGTTCTACATCTACCAGCAGGCGGTCGAGCGCTACGATCCGGGAAAGGCCGCGGCCGCGACGGTCGTCATGGTGGCGCTGCTCCTTGCGCTCACCTCGCTCTCGCTGCGCCGCATGGAGCGCAATCTGGAGGCGGGCGAATGACCGGCAACGCCGCCGGAACCGGGCTGCGGCCCGGCCGCGTGCTGGTCGCGCTTGTCGCCTTCGCGTGGGCGACGCCGCTCTTGTGGATGCTGGTCGCCGCGTTCCGGCCGGAGCGCGCGGCCGGCGCCGGCATGGCCTCGCTGGTCCCGGATTATATTCCCAGCCTTGCCAATTTCCTCGAGGCCTGGGAGTCGGCGGATTTCGCCCTCTATTACCTCAACACGATCATCATCTGCGCCGGCATCCTCGCCGTGCAGCTCGTCACCATTTCGCTCGCCGGCTACGCCTTCGCGCGCCTCAGGTTTCCTGGACGGACGCTGTTCTTCTATCTCTTCCTCATCCAGCTCATGCTGGCGCCGATCGTGCTGCTGGTGCCCAACCTGCGCACGGTGGCGCAGCTCGGCCTCTACGATACGCTTCCCGGCGTGATGGCGCCGTACTTCGCTTCGGCGTTCGGCACGTTCCTCATGCGGCAAAGCTTCCGCACCATCCCGCGCGAGCTCGAGGACGCGGCGCTCACCGATGGGGCGCGCTGGTGGGAGCTGATCGTCCACGTCTACCTGCCGCTGACCAGGCCGTCGATGATCGCCTTCGCGATCGTTTCGGTCACCGCCCACTGGAACGAGTTCCTGTGGCCGCTGATGGTCATCAACTCGCCGGACCGGCGCCCGCTCACCGTCGGGCTTGCCATGTTCACGCTCGGCGCCGAGGGCGCCCAGGCCTGGGGGGTGACCGCGGCCGGCACGCTCCTCGTGGTGGCGCCGCTGCTCATCGGGTTCCTGCTGTTCCAGCGCCGCTTCGTCAACAGCTTCATGACTTCGGGCATCAAATAGAGGGAGGGCTTCGGCAATGACCTTTGCTTGGCGGAAATACCTGCGCACCGCCGCGCTTGCGGCCGGTCTGGCCTCGATCGGCGGCGGCGCCCGTGCGGAGACGGATGTCGACCTGTTCTTCCCGGTGCCGGTCGACGGGCAGCTCGCCCGCGACATGGCCACGCTGATCAAGCAGTTCAACGCGGCGCATCCCGACATCAAGGCGACGCCGGTCTACACCGGCTCCTACGACGAGACCCTGATCAAGACCCGTTCGGCGACCCAGGCGGGCAAGCCGCCCGCCGCGGTCATCATGTCGGCGAACTTCCTCACCGACCTCGTCATCGAGAACGAGATCGTCGCGTTCGACGACCTGATCGCGCGCGACGGCACCACCGACGATGGGTTCATGGGGCAGTTTTTCCCGGCGCTGCATGCCAACGCGGTGATCGACCGCAAGGTCTACGGCGTGCCGTTCCAGAACTCGACGCCGCTGCTCTATTACAACGCCGATCATTTCCGCGAGGCCGGCCTCGATCCCGATCGGCCGCCGCAGACCTGGGACGACCTCGTCACCGCCGCCAGGAAGCTCACGAAGCGCGAGGGCGACCGGGTGACGCGCTGGGGCATCCTGATGCCGTCGAACTACGACTACGGCGGCTGGATCCTCTCCGCGCTGACGATGTCCAACGGCGGGCGCTACTTCAACGAGGAATACGGCGGCGAGATCTACTATGACACCCCGACCACGCTGGGCGCGCTCACCTTCTGGTCGGACCTGGTGCGCAAGCACAAGGTCCATGCGGCCGGCGAGCAGAAGGGCCCGGCCATCTCGACCGGGTTCCTGTCCGGCCAGGTGTCTATGATGCTGCTGTCGACCGGCTCGCTCACCTTCATCCGCACCAACGCCAAGTTTCCCTACAAGGTGGCGTTCGTGCCGCGCAACGTGCGCAACGCCGTGCCGATCGGCGGCGCCTCGCTGGTGCAGCCGCGCGGCCTCGACGAGGCCAAGCGCGCGGCCGGCTGGACCCTGATCAAATGGCTGACCGCGCCGGAGCAATCGGGCTGGTGGAGCCGCGCCACCGGCTATTTTGCCCCCAACATGGCGGCCTACAAACTGCCGGAGATGGTCGAGTTCATGGCCAAGAACCCGGACGCCAAGATCGCCATCGACCAGTTGACCTACGCCAAGCCGTGGTTTGCCACCTACAAGACCGTGGCGGTGCGCAAGGCCATGGAGGATGAGCTGCAGGCGGTGCTGGCGGGCAAGAAGGAGCCCAAGGAGGCGGTGACGGCGGCGCAGCGGGCGGCGGACGAGATCATGCGTCCCTATGCGGAGCGCACCGCCCTCAAGGTGCCGCCGACGAACTGAAGTAAGCGCCGGCGCGGCCGTATGCTGTAGGATGGGTTGACGCCCGCGCCAGCGGGCGGAAACCCATCACGGCAGCGCGACGACACGAAAGATGATGGGTTTCGCTGACGCTCAACCCATCCTACCCGCACGAGCCCCTCCATGCTGATCGCCCAAATCACCGACCTGCACGTGCGCCCGCGCGGGCGGCCCTCCAACCGCGTGGTCGAAACCAACATGATGACGGAGCGGGCGATCGACGTGCTGATCGCGCTGCGGCCGCGCCCCGACGTGGTGCTGATCACCGGGGACCTGACCGAGTGCGGCCTGGTCGAGGAATACGAGCAGTTCAAGCGCATCCTGCGCCGGCTCGACATCCCGGCCTACATGGTCCCGGGCAACCATGATCGCCGCGACAATTTTCGCCGCGTCCTGGCCGACTATCCGACGGTCGTCGCCGACCCGGAGTTCGTGCAGTTCGTGGTCGATGACTTCCCGCTGCGGCTGATCGGCCTCGACACGCTCGTGCCCGGCAAGGGCGAGGGCGCGCTGTGCGCCCGCCGGCTCGCGTTCCTCGAACGGGAGCTCGCGCGCGAACCGGACAAGCCGACCGTCGTGTTCCTGCATCATCCGCCGTTCGACTGCGGCATCCTGCACATGGACCGCATCCGCCTGATCGACGGCGCGCAGCGGCTCGCCGCAATCGTCGGCGCCTATCGCAACGTCGAGCGCATCCTGTGCGGCCACCACCACCGGGCGATCCAGGCGCGCTTTGGCGGAACCATCGCGTCGATCGCGCCCGGTGTCGCCCACCAGGTCATGCTCGACCTGAGCGAGGACCACGAAGGGGCGCTGGTGCTGGAGCCGCCCGCCTATCAGCTGCACCGCTGGCGGCCGGACACCGGCGTGGTGTCGCACACCGCCTATGTGGAGCGCTTTCCCGGGCCGTTCCCGTTCGTGCTCGAGGCCGACTATCCGGGCCGGACGTGAGGCGTCATTGCGAGCGAAGCGAAGCAATCCAGCGAATAGCGAATAGCGAATAGCGAATAGCGAATAGCGAATAGCGAATAGCGGGCCTGCCGCATGCCTCCTTTTACTATTCGCTACTCGCTACTCACTATTCGCCGGCTACTTCGGCTTACACCACCGGCGAGGCGCCGCCGTCGACGTTGATCGCCGTGCCGGTGATGAAGCCGGCCGCGTCGGACGCGAGAAAGCAGGCGATGTTGGCGAACTCCTCGGCCTTGCCCATGCGGCCGAGCGGGATGTTGGCGCCCATCTTCCCGGTGAACTCCTCGAACGGGATGTTGGCTCCCTGGGCCTTGTGCCGGCGCACCCATTGATCGCTGACGATCTGGCCGACCAGCAGCGCGTTGATCAGCACGTTGTGCGGCGCGTATTCGCCCGCGAGCGCCTTGGTCAGCGCCATGCCGGCCGCGCGCGACACCGCGGTCGGCGCTCCGCCGGCACGCGGCGCCTTGGCGCCGATGTTGAGCACGTTGATGATGCGGCCCCACTTGCGCGCCTTCATCCCTTCGAGCACGAGGCGGCAGGTGCGGACCGCGGCGAACAGCTTGAGGTCGATATCGGCCTGCCAGACCTCGTCGGTGATGGTCGCGAACGGCATCGCCTTCGATTCCCCGGCATTGTTGACCAGGATGTCGACCTTGCCGAACGCCTCCACCGCTCCCTTGTAGGCGCGCTCGATGTCGGCGCCCTTGGACACGTCGCAGGCAAACACCTCGACCCGGCCCTTGGCGCCCGCCGCCACCGCGGCTTTCGCTTCCGCCAGCACGTCGGGGCGCCGTGCCAGCATGGCGACGTCCGCCCCGCTGGCGGCAAAGCGCGTCGCCATGGCAAGGCCGAGCCCCTTGCTGGCGCCGGTGATCATGGCGGTGCGGCCGCGCAGGCTGATGTCCATGAAGGTCCTCCCCACGTTCGATGGACACTGGATATGCATGCTCCGCGCGGTCGCGGCAAGCGGGCTTGACCACCGCATCGTTGCGCTGCACAAGTCCCCTCCGGACGGCCGTTGGGTCGATTCCACTGCGCAGCGGGACCGTCGGATAGTTTTGATTTGTCGCATTTTCTGCGGAAAACCGGTGCCCACTTTTCCGGAAAATGCTTCCAACGGCGCCGATGCACGACAAGATCCTCATCATCGATTTCGGCTCCCAGGTCACCCAGCTGATCGCGCGCCGGGTGCGCGAGGAGGGGGTCTATTCCGAGATCGTGCCCTTCAATAAAGCCGAGGCCGCGTTCGCGGCGATGCGGCCGAAGGGCGTGATCCTGTCCGGCGGGCCGGCCTCGGTGCTCGACAAGGACGCGCCGCTCGCCCCGCCCGCGATCTACCGCGCCGGCGTGCCGGTGCTCGGCATCTGCTACGGCGAGCAGGCGATGGCACAGCAGCTCGGCGGCGAGGTCGAGGGCGGCCACCACCGCGAGTTCGGCCGTGCCGAGGTCGAGGTCACCGCGGAAAGCGCGCTGTTCGACGGGGTGTGGCGTCAGGGCGAGCGCTATCCGGTGTGGATGAGCCATGGTGACCGGGTGACGCGGCTTCCCCCCGGGTTCTGCGCCGTCGGCACCTCGGCGAATGCGCCGATCGCGATCATCGCCGACGAGGCGCGCAAATTCTACGCCACCCAGTTCCACCTCGAGGTGATGCACACCCCGCACGGCGCCGCGCTGCTGCGCAATTTCGTGCGCAAGATCGCCGGCTGCCGCGGCGACTGGACCATGCGGGCGTTCAAGGACGAGGCGATCGAAAAGGTCCGCGCGCAGGTCGGCCGCGGCCGGGTGATCTGCGGGCTCTCCGGCGGGGTCGATTCCGCGGTCGCCGCCGTGCTCATCCACGAGGCGATCGGTGACCAGCTCACCTGCGTGTTCGTCGACCACGGCCTGCTGCGGCTCGGCGAGGCGCAAAAGGTCGTCGCGCTGTTCCGCGGCAGCTACAACATTCCGCTGGTGCACGTGACGGCCGAGACGCTCTTTCTCGACGCGCTCGCCGGCGCCGACGATCCGGAGGTCAAGCGCAAGACCATCGGCAAGCTGTTCATCGACGTGTTCGAGGCGGAAGCACGCAAGCTCGGCGGCGCCGAGTTCCTGGCGCAGGGCACGCTCTATCCCGACGTGATCGAGAGTGTGTCGTTCACCGGCGGGCCGTCGGTGACCATCAAGTCGCATCACAACGTCGGCGGCCTGCCCGAACGCATGAACATGAAGCTGGTCGAGCCCTTACGCGAATTGTTCAAGGACGAGGTGCGCGCGCTCGGCCGCGAGCTCGGCCTGCCCGAGGCGTTCGTCGGCCGCCATCCGTTTCCGGGGCCGGGACTCGCCATCCGCTGCCCGGGCGAGATCACCAAGGATAAGCTCGACATCCTGCGGCTTGCCGACGACATTTTCATCGAGGAGATCCGGCGCGCCGGGCTCTACGACGACATCTGGCAGGCGTTCGCCGTGCTCCTGCCGGTCAAGACCGTGGGCGTGATGGGCGACTTCCGCACCTACGACTTCGTCGTCGGCCTGCGCGCGGTCACCTCGACCGACGGCATGACGGCCGACTTCTATCCCTTCGACATGGCGTCCCTCGGCCGCGTCGCCACCCGCATCGTCAACGAGGTGAAGGGGGTGAACCGGGTGGTCTATGACGTGACAAGCAAGCCACCAGGGACGATCGAGTGGGAGTAGGGGTACGGGATCGTGGAGGGCACTGGACTAGCGTAGGAAAGATAGAGGGTTATCGACGGTTTCGTTGATGATCCACGCTTCATTGTCGATTGAAAGTCTGACTTCGCTAATCCGTTGTTTTTCTACTGATCAGCCACTCATCAATCCGATCGAAGCTGACCCGTGTGATGGTGTAGGTATCTGCGGATAGCGGCAATATGAAGCGCGTCGAGCAAGGAATGGGCAAGCTTGTCATATCGCGTGGCGAAATGGATGCCAGCCTGATGCAAGCTTGCGATTGATATCTTCATAAGATAGAAAAACCGCCGAACGAGGTGCAAACAATATGAAAAAAAGCGCAACGACCAAGGGCGAATCCCCTTCTCGGCTGATCGACGCGAGGGTCAAGGAACTGGACGACTGGAGAGGCAAGACGCTTGCCCGCGTCCGCGCTCTCATCAAACAGGCTGACCCTGAGGTGGTCGAGGAGTGGAAGTGGAGAGGCGTTCCGGTTTGGTCTCACGACGGGCTGATCTGCACCGGCGAGACGTACAAGAGCGTCGTGAAGCTGACCTTCGCCAAGGGCGCTTCGCTCAAGGACCCTTCAGGACTGTTCAACTCCAGCCTTGAGGGCAACGTCAGGCGCGCGATCGATATCCATGAGGGTGATGAAATAGATGCGGACGCCTTCAAGACGCTCATCCGCGCCGCTGCAGCCCTGAACCGGTCATCGGCCCGATAGTCCAACCGGCACGCCCGAGAACACGCATGCTGCAGATCGACTATAACGCCCAAGCTTCGGTCACCTGGCAGCATCCGCCCTATGGCGCGACCGCGATCGAAGAGTTCAGCGACGACTTCAATCTCGGCGAAGCGGTGCGCTTCGTCATGGAGCAGCTTCAACCCGAGCATCGGGCGCAGGCGCGGATCAGCGCCGACGGCAAGGAGTACCGTATTGCGGACATCGGCGAGCTTTATAAGCGGCCGGATTTTCCGCTGGGGTGAGCTCGAACGTCAGCTCGAATATCTCTAACTCATTTTGCGATTCAATTTACACCTACCTCATGGTGAGGAGCGTCGCGAAGCGACGCGTCTCGAACCATGGCGACAGACTCGGTTGCTGCCATCCTTCGAGACGGCGCCATAGCCGACGCTCCGCGTCGGCGTTCTTCAGTACTGAGAACGGCGACCGAAGGCCGCCTACGGCCTCCTCAGGATGAGGTCCGAAAAATTGTTACTCCCCGTTCCGGGCCATCCGCACCAGCCACGGCAGTATGACCTTGCGCAGGATCACCGGGTCGGTCCAGCCTTTGGCCTCGCGGCCCATGTGGCCGCCGGCCGGATTGATCCAGGCTTCGCGCGGCTCGGTCCCGCTGTGAATCAGGAGATCGAGATCGGCGATCGGCACCTGGGTGTCGTGCACGCCCCCGACGATCAGCATGGGCGCGGCCGGCTTGCCGATCAGCCCCTGCGCCTTGAGCGACAGTTTCTCCCGCAGCGCCACGACCTCGTCGAGCGAGGACGCGCCGAACACGGCGAGCGTCGCCGGCAGGCGGTCGAACAGATATTCGCGCGTGTTCATGGTGGTGCGGAAGAACTCCGGCTGGAACGCCTCGTGCGCCGGCGGCGACTGCGGCACGACCGCGCGCAGGCGCGCGTGCTCGGTGAACGCGATCTTCGCCGCCCAATAGGCGCCGAAGCTCATGCCGTGCACCAGGATGCGCGACTTGTCGATTTCCGGTCGGCCCGCAAGATAGTCGATCGCCCGGGAAAACATGCGGTCGGCCGTGTCGCTCGCCTTGACCGGCGCTTCCCCG